>Ga0310694_10000019_pt1 | contig 265480 bp, 239 predicted proteins | sample 174DNAGHGhighgp2_FD_203884 | JGI IMG/M metagenome (GOLD analysis project Ga0310694, IMG submission 203884) | Sheep rumen microbial communities from Palmerston North, Manawatu-Wanganui, New Zealand - 1742 DNA GHGhigh gp2 (v2) (version 2) | ecosystem: Host-associated > Mammals > Digestive...
TTTAAAAGCCATAAGTTTGTAGGGGGGGGGTAAAATTCCCCAACCCCTCCTCCAGTTTTGTTGTTAGATTTATGAAGCCTTCGGTTTACGCAAGCTAGACGACAGATTCTCAGTTTCGAGCCCCATCTCTTCCTGCTTCTTCTTAAGTGCTTCGTTGGTGTTGTGAGCATCAGCCTGTTCGATCTCCTCCTTAGTAACAGGAGTGAGAACAGTTTCGAAGCTGTTCAACGTCTGCTCCTGTTTCTTACGAAGCTTGGAGAAAGCAGAACAGATTCTTCCGGGTGCTCTGGCGGTAGAAGAGATGAGCCTCTTGCACAGATCGCCGAATTTCTTGCGAGCGGGCGGAACAGCAGGAGTTTTGTTCTCTTCTTTCTTGCCACCTTCACCCTCTTCCTGCTTCTTCTTGCTGTCTTTGTACATGTCGTAGCCTATCTTGGCCAGACCAGCTGTAGGACAAATAACAACAAGAGCAGTGTTGATGATGTAACGACGGATCTTCTCGTTCTTAGCACGAAGAGATTCTGCATCTTTGGCTAGTTTCTGAGTATCTGCTGTAGCAGCTTTCTTGATCTGACCAGCTGCCTTAGCAACACCTTCTGTAGAGTAACCTTTACCAGCAAGAGTGGTTTTCTTATCATCACTCTTCTTATTAAGCTCCTCAACTTTAGTAACAAGTCCGTCGATCTTCTTAGAGTTCTCCTCTACCTTGGCAACCAGACCTTCGAGGATCTTGTTAGCTTCCTCGTCTTTACCTTGCTTGGCAAGTTCAGTTGCTTTGGTAACAGCAGACTCTATCTCAGTCTGAGTCTGAACCTGGGCTGCCATCTCAGCAGCTGCTTCTTCAGTAGCCTTAGTAGTCTCAGCCACCTGATCCGGAGACATTACCTCTGCAGGAACCTCTTTCTCCTTGATGAGCTCCTTGGCTTCAGGATCTTTAACTGCCTCGATAACCTTATCGGCTTTCTTGGAAGCACGAGGTCCGAGGAAGAGCAAAGACTTGATGAACTTCCAGATAGCTTCGAAGATATCTTTGATCCAGGCGATGAGTTTGTTCCACACTGCCTTGAGCGCATCCCCCAAACCTTCCATAGCCTCGACTCTTGACAGATCCTCGATGGGTTTGTCGTAGAGTGCCTGGAAAGTTCCAGAGGTATTGAACATCTCAAGGGATTCTGGTCCGACGTAGGAGGTAGAGAGAGCCTCAAGAGCATCCTGAATATCATCAAGCATAGCTTCAGTTGAAGTCAGCTCAACATTGGCATCAAGGAGTTCTTGATAGGCTTCGTATGCTTCATGCAGACCATTTAACAGATCAGTCTTGTCTTCAAGAGGACTCTTTTCGATGTACTCTGAAGTTGTAGTGAAATTAAATGCCATATACACTCCTTATTAATAGGAAGGGTTTCGACATAAAATATTCAGAGGTGTTAGTCCTGTATACGATAAAGCTTCTGCTAGAACAAATGGTGTACTAGATAGTGGGTTGGTTACTGCTGACGGATGGTACTTCTTCTCTGAATGTGAACCTTCGGCACGCGGTAAAGTAAGGCTCTCCGGAGGTGTAACTCAGCGAAGTGATAAATTGTGGGGAACAAACTGCCTTTGCGTAGTTGGATACAGTAGTGACTACGGAACATTAAGTGGATACTGGTGGGCTCCTTATATCGAATCTGAGACACCTACATACAGGCTCTCCAAAAGGTGAAGCACGTGATTTCCCATCTATGGTTGTACAAGATTTGAGAACAGATGGAGATATAAGCTCCAAAATAGGTACCGCATGGAGCTTCTCCAATGTCTATTATGCTGCCACATGGCAGATAGAAGGAAAGAAATATGACAGATGGCTCTCCCACAAGGTGCAGAAACATATGACGACTACATGACCAAAGAGTGGGTATGTGTACATATTGGATCTATTGACAGATGGCAGAATGGTCTACAGTATCCAGCCGTTGGATCTTCAGGCACATACGGTAGAGGGCTCTCCTGAGGTGGGTCATCTAGACCAGGATTTGGAGAATGGATGATCGGAGGCAAACGAAAATCACCAGACAATGCGGATTCACCTTATCTATCTGTGTGTTCTTTTGGAGAATACCTAAATAAACCAATCGCATGGCTCTCCTAGGTGGAAGCGACACTGGAACCAGTAATAAACTCCCACCAACAATGTTGATGTATATCCCAAATTGGACAGGTGGATTATTCCCAGATCAAGATGGACCAATGGCACACCGAGTCGGCACACTCAGATATAGGCTCTCCTAACAAAATAAAACCTTAGCCTCAGGAGCCTCTAAGGCTCCTGAGGTGAGTCACTAACGATCTAGACTTTTACCGAGCAGGAGCACACAGCTTGAAGGTTTCCTTATCCATGATGCTGTTGACTAGGTCAACAACTTCCTGGTTGTTCGGGTTGATCCCGATACCTGTGCGAAAACCATTGCACGCCTCGTGGATAGCAACAGCGAACACATCCTGTTCCTGTCTCCACTTAGGATGCTTGATGAACAGATAATCGATACCCTTGACTCCGAGGTCAGCAGCCATCTTGACGAGGACAGCCTGTTCCTCAGTGACCTTACCCTGAGCGATGAGTTTCGTGATCGCTTCCTGAATGACCGGCGTCCACGCCTGCTCGAACGTCTGACCATCCTGCGGGATGAAACGTTCGGCGATCGTGACGATGACAACAGCATTGGTCTTGTCCTGAGCCGTGATCTTCGGGATAAGGGCAGAAGCGTAGCCAGCCGCGAGACCCGCAGCATAAGCCTTCTGACCAACCGTCTCCTTTTCAGGGATGGACTTGCAACCCGTGAACACAGCGAGAGCGCACGCAAGTGCAGCAATAAACATCTTCTTCATTTTCGTTTACCTTTCCTTAGGGATTGATCGTTGTGACTATATAAGGATATAAACGAATAAAAAATAAAGAAGGAACCTCCTGGCCGGTTAGGGCCAGGAGGTAGGATCGAACTAGTGAACAGTTGCAAATCAGATCAGTGAACCATCTCGTACTTGAGCCAGTCCTTGAAGATGTCTTCAGGAATGAACACAGTCCAAGGCTGAGGAGCATCTGCACCTTCTTCAGGCTGCTGCGCCACCTGGAACACTAGCATGCCAGGGTTCTTGGCGTTGCGTCCCTTGAAGGTCAGAGTGTCGTGAGCAGACACCTTGTACTCATCATCCGCCGAGAACACCGCCGAGGTGGTGTACTTCTTGTTGTAGCGGAACTGGTAGCTATCGAACTTGTGTTCGCGGTTATACTTCTCAACCGCAAGCTTGAAGTCTTCGATGCGGAGCTTCGTGTTCTCAACGAAGGACGGAGCGACATCCGAAATGATTCCACGAAGCTGGTCGAAGAACTTGGTCTTGGCGTCGCAGCTGGCTTTGAACGAAGCGATGGCTTCCTGGACTTCAGGAAAAGCAGTGAGCTGAGTGATATCCATGATTGTTTCCTTTCGTGTGATTGTCTTTGTTATTTGCGGTTCTTTTTGACCGACGGGGTTGTTTTGATCTTCTTGACCGAACACTTGCATACATGGCCAGGTTCATGCTTCTTGCATTTACCTCCACATTTGCACTGACCAGTTCCTTGACATTTGCAGTTCATTTCAGAATATCCTCCGCTGAATGTAGGTTCCTGTGTTGTCCACCGGAAGATCTCCATCTATCCCGTCTACACGGAAGGTGATTTCTGCCTCACCTGTCTCAGAGTCAACTCTGGTGATCTGATGAGTTACAGACACCTTAGAGAAGTAGATCGTGTTTGGCACGATGACATAGTCCTTCTCTACCTTGAATTCAGCAGGGAACGACCGGAGGAGATCGTGCCCAGCCTGAGGGTAGGAGACCAGAGCCGCTTCATTGATCCGGGTCATCCACTCCCCCTTACCAGTGAGGTAGATAGGGCAGAATTCCGCATCTGTGATCTTGTCCTCTTTATCCCTGACGAGATGACGGGCAACAGCACAGATCATGAACTTTTCACTTTTCAGGAACTTTGGATTCATCCTTAATCTCCACTTGGACTTTGGTCGGAACAGCATTGGTGGGAACAGGCTCATCGCAGATCCGGCATTCGTACCTTGTCTGGAACGGGCACTGCTTGTGTGTGAGGTGCTGGATCGTATTGATGCAGTTGGACAGAGAAACGATGATGAACCCCACTCCAATGAAGATCCAGATGGCTTGTTCGACAGCGCGAAGTTTCGAGTCCACCTTCCGCATCTTACAGTAGCACTCGGCGATGTTGATCCAAGTTTTTGTCAGACTAATCGACTTGGTGACCGTTGGATCAGTGTTATTATCATCACACTTCTCGATCAGCTTCTGACCTTCTTCGATCGCGTCTTCTACGTCCCGATTGGTTTCGTCACCGCTACGTTTGACCCGAAGATACTCCATCGTCTGTTTCCAGATGAGAAACATCCAGAGGAGAACCAGACTGCAGTCGCATAGTGCTTTTACTACATGATCGTTCATTTTGTTTCCTTTCTTTTAGTGATCGTTGCTGAAAATACTCCAGGTTTCATAGTGGTCTCCACCTAGTGGGTGGAAATAATAACTGTATGCTCGATACGGCTTACGTAGCAGTTTTCTAATGGGCGTGGTTACCGCCCAGTAGATCAATGCCACCAAAGCTATAATGAGCAGAAGTATTAATGCTAGAACCTGGAGCAGTATTTGACCAATGTTGATGAGTATGTCTATCATAGCACTAAGGTAATGTATACACAAGTGCAGGACGGATATTAGTCTCCGTAGTAGTCATCGGACTTCCTAGAGTCATCAAGCCGTTCGACCTTAGACTCAGCCAACTCTCTAGCCAACTCTTCGTCGTTGTCCCAGTTGTTAGCGATGAGCGCACCAAGAGTAGCTACAGCTACATCTTTGCTGACGAACTTAAGAGCATTGTCGACATTGGTGGTCATGCATGAAGATGCTCCACCGAATCCACCGTGACCGAAGTATACGACTGTAGTGGTCGTCTCGCCGTACAATTCGGTCTTAACACGTTTATGCATTATTACGAACATGAGGTTTCTCCTTATTAATAAGGTAAAAAGAAAAGAGGTCGTGTTCCAGCACTTACTGGAACACGGCTGTTGGATCTAGCTGTGCGGCGTCAGACGTGGCATCGGCCTCAGCATAGATGTCGTGAACAGACTTGTCCTCGCCATTGACATCATCCAGCACACCAAGGCTGTCTGTAAATCTATAAGCGAAGTACTTGTCCTTCTCTGGAGTATCCTCAACGTACTTGTGCTTATTCCAGGCACAGGTAAGATAAGGAATACCCTGAGCGTTGTTCTCGATCTCCAGGAAGACTAGCATATCCAACTCCTGCTTGAGAGCTTTGGCGTTGGACAAATGACTTTCACCATACATCTTCACGATGTTGGTTATTCCACTCTTGCTTATTCTGGATGCGTCTGCATCCATCTGCCAACCTGTAGCGAAGAACATGTCTCTGTGTTGAGCGAAATCTTTGAACTTACGAGCCATCTCGACCAATTGAAGATCGTCTCGTTTATCCTTATCCTCTCTAGAACGATGACAGAGCCCGAGATAGTCCAGGTAGGTGGTGACAACCTTGAAGCCTTTCATCTCCAAGTCCTCAACATCCTTCCGGTATTCGTTGAAACCATAAGTCTCACCGAACCTTCTCCACACTTTGATATGGAATCCATTCTTCATGAGCATCTGCCTTACTTGCTCCACCATCTGGTCAACAGGGATGCCTTCTGGGATTTTCCTGTACAAGTTGATGTAGGCTTGCCTCCACCACTTCTTCAGGTTCTCGCCTATTTCGTTCTCTAGAGATATAAAGAGGATAAGAGGAACTCTTCCTCCAGTATCCGGTGGTTTGTTGTAGACGCACTGACCACGCATCATGTCCATCAGAAGACCTGACTTGTAGTTGTGAGAACGTGCTGCCACACAGAAGAATTCGCCATAAGCCGCTCCACCAGAAGGTCCAAACATTCTGTTCAGTCCTTGCAAACCGAACTTGATGTTGATACCAGCTCTCTTCCTCTCTTGCTGGAGGAATCCTTTCTTGATAGATTGAGGATCGTCGAAATCAATGTCTTCGACTGGAGCCAACGAATCATCATCGACTGTATTCTGGCTGTTGTAAACCTCAGCGAAATCAGCGGCATCGTCCAAGATCTTCTTCAACAGAAGAGTCTGTTTCTCTTCATCATCTTCAAAACTGGCTTTCTGGTTGGCGAGGGCCATGGCACGAATACGTCTTGAGTTCGTCTGCCACACTATAAAGTTTTTGATCCTCGTTACCAGTCTCTTAACCGCAGTCGGAGATGGCATGGTGTCCGGAAGGATCATGCTCTTGAACTCATCGAACGAAATGCGATTATTGTCAAATGCCCTATCGTCTTGGTATTGACGAACAAGAACTTCAGCTTCTGCTCTATTGCTAAGATCTAGTTTGCCATCGATGATGTCTCTCAGGAGTTTGACGTACAAGGTGTTGAGAGGAGTGATCATTGTACGTTCTTCGACAGGTATCTTGTCGTACAACTTCACTGCTTCTTTAGCTAACCTGATCGTCGTTGGTCCTGGAGCCCATGCGGCCAAACAGAGTGTGTTCAGATAAACGTTGTTACTGCGCATTACTCGGAACTCCTTTGTAAAACCACGCACGAAAAATCTATAATATACATCCTCCTCGGTAAAGTAAAATAACCGACGAGGTGTTACAGTTTACAATAAGGAGTGATATGGCATCAGTCATCAACTACATTGGTCATATTTGGCTCCGGGAAAATAAAGAACTCAATAGTGAACTCAATCCCAGCGGTTCTGTCCGCTGGGACGGTGCAAAGTCTTATTCGGACAATGCCAGGAAGTTCTCGATCGACAAACAGCTCAGGATGTACCTCGATCAGCTTTTCGCGATCGCGTTCTATCACTCCTTCTACGGTAAGGGATGGAATGTCCTCATCGATGAGTACGTTGACGAGACCCTTACTAACTTCGAGTTCGGAACCCTTGCCAAGTACAAACAAGAGACGCGAGACTATCACGCTGTCGACCAGATGCTTGAATCTGTAGACGAGCTGCTGCACTTCATCAAGAAGGGAACACTTCGGAAAGAGATCAACATCGATGACCTTCTGATGTTCCGTGAGCTTGGCGGAGTCGATGTTGGTTACCCGCTTGTTGAAGATGAGGAAAGGAAGTGGATCAAGCCTTATTTGATCTGGCTCAACTCCTACTGGCTGGGTTATTCCAAGGTTCACACTGCCACTGAGATCAAGAAGTGGTTCCTTCCTTCATTTAAATTCTTCCCGAATGGGTCGTGGGAGAAACCGACAGGTTGGTATACAGTGGGTTTAAATTACCATTCTATGTCGACCACGTTCTGCGCAGGCAATTCTTGCCAAGTAGAATCAGTCCGAAAGATAACGATCTATGACTATCTGGCGAGGTTTAACTTCGCCGGAGTGGCTATAGAGACTATTATCGGCAAGTTGGGAGACATGTGTCTATCGTTCGACGTCTTTAGACCTGGTACCTCAGCATCACAGAAAGTGTGCGCAGTTATTAGGGCTAATGTGCTGGGCATCATCAACTTCGGAGGTGCATTCGGCAGATCGATAGATAGGGCACTCGCAGTGGGTAACGATTGCTTCCGCGGATGTTACGGAGCTTTCGAGGCAACCAAGGCCTTCGTAGATTTTCTGTCAAAAACCTACGGGGCTACCCTGAGTGACACCTCATTGGTTGCAAGGCTATTTAAAGGTTTCGCTGAGACAAAGCAGCAGAAAGAATCTGCTGCCTACTTGGCTAAACTAGGCGGGAGTGCTTCCGCCGACGAACTTCACTCCTTTAAAGAGGAGTTAGGGAGTCTAGAAGCGCTGCAGTTCATTTCTCAGAATAATGCCCTGCTCGTGGCTCAGAGTCAGGAAGCTAATCCGAAGGCAGCTGCCGAAGGAGAGGAAACTGAGAAAGAGGAATCCGAGACGAAAGAGGACGACTCCAAATCCAAAGAGACCGAATCGGATAACCAGAATGAGGAAGAGAAGGAAGATGACAGCTCCGACTCTGATGAAGAACAGTCTGGTGATGCTGGTGAGGATGACACCTCCGAGGAAGAGGATGAGACCGATGGAGATAGTGATCAAGATGACGGGAGTGGACAAGCGGAGGAGTCGAGTGACACCTCTACTTCTTCTGATGATTCTGACATGCCTTCAGAAGACGAGCAACCGAACACATCTGATCCTAGGGGTTTCAAATTCAAGGTTTCTAATCCGGAAGCGGAAACTACGGATAGTGTGATGTTCCGAGAGGAGATGGATCATTTCCTTTCGAACATATTGGCCAATCCACCTGAAGATCTGTCACCTCAGACTATACAGACATTAACCTCTTTACACAGGTATTGGCTGCACACTCTGAGCATCGGCACGATCATGGGTATCCTGGGTAGTTGTGGTCTACGGCTACCTAGTTCACTGAAACAACTCACAACAAAATGTACGGAGTAAAACTCAAATGAGTACTGCTATTGAAAACCTTTTCAAGAAGATCGACGAGCACGTCGCTTCTATGGAAGGTGCGAAACTCTCCGCCGAGTACGTTGAGGCCACGCGGTCTATCGGTCAGGCGGTTGAGACTTGGGCAGACAACCTCAACCTCGTCGACAAGAAGACGGTTGATGGTGTCGAAGTGTGCTATGCTTCGGAGTCTTATGATACGTCGGCTCTCGGTGGTATGCTGGGTGCTGAGCAGATCGTGGATCTCTGCAAGAAGGCGCACGTTGCGAACGAACACCTCGGCGCTGCCGCCAAGCGCGTTGCGGCCCTTCTGGACCAGACGCTCGGTAAGAGCGAGGGTCAGGCGTTCAGGTCTTATTCTTCGAGGAAGACGACCGACAAGGTCATGTCTTCTGTTGAGTCGCTCTACCCGGCGGATCTCGTCCGTCGTCTCGGTGGCTCGCAGTCGCTCGAAGTATTCGGTATCCAGATGGACCGTGTTGAGCCGGATCTGAAGACGATCCTCACGATCGCCCTCCTCCAGTTCCACATGAACCTCACGCCCCGGATCGTCCCGGTTCAGACCGTGACGCAGGGTAACGTGACGATCGTCCGTGAGAACCTCCAGGTCTTCGATATGTCGAAGGATGCTAAGGAGCCGACCCGTGTGATCGAGCTCTATCGTGATCCTTCCCTCGTGTCGGTTGCCGCTCAGCGCATCAAGCCGCTGATGGGTGCTGACAACAAGAACGCAGCCTTCCTCGTCGCGGATGACATCTACAAGTTCGCGAAGAAGATCGATATGTTCGAGGTCGCTCTTGACAAGACGCGTCCGGGTTGGGACAAGTACAACCATACGGACTTCGTTGAGGACAACATCTGCCTCGACGGCGTCCTTATCAAGATCGAGAATTCGGATGTCTCGGGCAAGGCATTCTACCACATGCTCCCGATTCCGACCTCTCGTGGTCACTTCACTCAGGTGTCGCAGGATGCCAAGTCGACGATCCGTCGTCTCTGGCTCGATCGTTATCCTACGCGCATCATCGCGGCTTCTCCGGCTGATACGAAGTCGGGCAAGGCGTCGGATGCGTCGGTTATCGCTGCTCTCACGAACGGCGCTGGCCTCGCGATCGATCTCCACATCGACGCCAACGTTGATCGTCAGACCTCGACGCTCGCTTCGGGCGGCTGGATCGGCGATCTCGCCATCAAGGGTGGTACCCTCTCTGACGCTGACCGCGCGGCGCTTCTGGCGAAGTTCACGGTCACGCTCGAGGGCTTCACGCTCGATGCGCGTTTCAATGAAGACAACAAGCGCAAGACGTCCATCCGCGCTGAAGTTGTCCGTCGCTCCATGAGCTACGAGCTCCCCACGGGCCGTAACTTCGTGGTTGACGCAGCCATCGGTCAGGACGGTGTTACGAACGCTGCCGCGTACCTCGCGCAGCTGGAGCACATCGGCCGCGACCATAACAACCTCCAGATCATCGAGTCCACCCTCAAGGCGGTTCACGATGAGAACCTCTCCATGAACAACGACAAGGAAGTCCGTGACTCCCTCGCTAACCAGTACGCTGCTGGCGACCTGGTTAACCAGTTCGTTTACATGGACACCCTGGATATGAGCGGTATGTACGGCATCCGTTCTGCTGACGCCTCGGGCGATATCAAGCAGTTCGTGAAGCAGTACTTCAACCGTCTCACCACCGCTCTGCTCGCGAAGACCTACTTCGACAAGCAGCTCTCGGAGAATGCCACGGTGACGTTCCGCGTGATCACTTCGGGTACGCTCCTCGGCGACCTGTTCAAGATGAAACACATCCATCAGCACCTCGACGGCGACAAGGACGGCACGGGTGGTGTTGAGCATGTGATGCCTCTTGACAACGGCGTCGTGCTCGAGTTCGTTACGACCACGTTCGAGGTCATGACGAACAAGATCCTTCTGATCCCGTACCTCGCTAACGCGCAGGGTTCGGTGCTGAACTTCGGCACAGACTTCGATCAGGGCACCCTGGTCGGCGCGATCAGCTATGCTGGTGAGGACAGCGCGGCGTTCCACCGCACGTTCTCCGTTACGCGTGAGCTCCTCATCCCGACGAACGTTATGGGCGCCGTGGTCGAGGTGTCTGGGTATACGGGTATCACCATGAACGACTCCACGAGCTCGCTCACGGTGGTCGGTGTTACCGAAACGGCTCCCAACTCCTAAAAGTTGGATGGTCGTGTAGGACTGCGCAAATAAAGGCTTATGCGACCATAGTCTAAATAAGCGATGCAAAGTTGGGCAGGCGGGGCGTTGGCGCGCCCTGCCTGTCCTTCTGTTTCTTTTTTCTTTTTAGGGGAGAGCCCTGTATAGTCTCTACTATCAGGTTTTCCTGAAGGAGGATTTTGATTGTTATACGGCCAATAAGTATTCCACACTTGTCCATAGATAACATGCTTCCCTTCCTCATTGTTCGCCTTTGTCGAATCACCTCCCGTTGGAGAGCCTGTGATCTTCTGTGATGAGAGATGCTGTATCATGTCGTGCAACTATTCCGGATTTATCTAAGTCGTATAGATAAGCAGTTTGTGACTCTATTAGTTCTTCACCTCATGGTGTTGGTGTGTATGCTGGTGCACAAATGGCTAGACTGTTCTTGGTTTATGATCTCAAACAAGATCCCGGAAGAGTGGATTTCTACGGATACATCCCACCATCCTACCCTAACAATAGCGCACCAAGGCTCTCCATCTAGGAGGTGTAGTAGTCCACACTGCTGCAATTATTGGCGTATCAGCATGGCCAAATGTATGGAAAGACGGTCAGGTGATGCAAACTGATTATGGTGGTCTGCAGGTGAATCATACTAGCAATTGGCTCTCCGCCGGAGGTGGAACAATAAGTGCTCAAGGTTATGATTATTGGGCTCTGATAACTAATATTGGAAGAAAAGCTCCGACTAGTACTGATTTCATTTACTACAAAGAAGGCTCTAATACATGGTCTAATCCAGGATGGCTCTCCCTTATCCAAAGGTGAAAGTCACCCTTACCCAAATATCGAAGGAAATATGAAACGTAAAGTGTGGAAAATAGAAACAACAGGTGACATTAGGGATATATACATGTACGCCTTCCCATCTGATGCAATAAGGCTCTCCGAGGTGGAGGTGAGATTAGAGCATATGAGCACTGGTTTGTTGGCGGTACACACATGTTAGGTAAAATAGCTGTAATACACAACGATGGTTATTATCTAGATGGAACGTGGGCTGATGCAGTAAGGCTCTCCTAAAAAGGTGAAGTAAGACCGTACTACCATTGGTTCGTGGATGGTATACACCAATTGGGAAAAGTGATTATAGTGTACAACGAGAGTTACTACCTGGGAACATCTGCTTATGTTGTAAGGCTCTCCTATTGACAAAAATAAAGATAGTACTCCCTGACCCTTCTTGGGTCAGGGAGCTCCAGCTTCTTTTTAAGCTATTTGTACTTCTGGATGTCTTCTCTTCATCCATTCATCAATACCTTCGAATCCCGGCAATCCGAACCTCTTGCCAACTTCCATAGAGTTAGCTTCGGTATAGATCGCATCGTTCATGAAGTCATTGATGTCGAATGTCTTGTAGTTTCTTGTCTCTGGTGGCAACTGGATTGTTTCTACATTGACGATACCCCTTCTTCTAGAGTTGTCAATGAGTAGCAATGTTGCCATCTTGGTCTCCTTGGAACAGTTCAAAAGTTTCAAAAGTGAGGGGTACATCGACGTAACATCTATATCACAGACCATTCTGCACGCACGAACAACTGCATCATACTCCTTCAAAGCAGGTACCGAAACCATCAACGCCTTTTCAGGAGACAACACTGCACCACCTTTGTTCTTGATCATGTAGTCCCACTTGTCATCGATCCTGTTACCTATAGCTGCTGGGATGCAACCACGGTCATCTAGGTATTCGAAGAAGTAGTTCTTAAGCTGGATAGACTGATGAGCGAAACAATCCAAAGTAGAGGATCCTATCAGCATCATCATGTTGACCACGTCAGCATTCTTGATCTCCATCACGTGCATGATAAGAACGTCGACGATGTTGTACACGACATATTCGACCTGATGAAGCCTCTGCATCCCCTGGTGGTTACCTTCATCACCGAACTCCTCGAAACTCATCTTACCAGCACCGATCTCTTTGCCGCCGATGGCATCGAGTTTGTAAGAAGGTTCTTTTGGTTTGGCTTTACGAAGCCTTCCGTAGAGACACATGGCATCGTAGAACCTGGTATAATCAGTGAGGCTGAACCAAGACCATCTATCGGTCATATGCCCATCCTTCTTACCAGGGTCTGCTTTGTACTTCGCTGTTCTGAATTTGAACGGAACGTCTGGATGACACATCACATTAGCTGGATCGACACCACGGAACTCCAGGCGTTTCATGATCCAGGGGATGTCGTAGTCCATGTTCCACACACCACAGAAGTCTGGTTTGCACTCGTGTATCTTATCGAAGATCCATTTGATTAAATCAAGTTCTTTGTCGAACAGCTGAAGGTCTAGACGTATATCAGTTTTCTTGTACGCCTCTAGACCTTTCTTGTTAAGCTGTTTAACGAACATTGGTTCAACCTTGTTCTTCCAATAGTTCCTCACTTCATCTGTAGTGTGGTTAAGGAAGAAGGATTTGAGTATGCCAGTAAAAGTTCTTCCATCTCCGTTCATGTAAGTACAGACGATGACATCATCGTGTCCAAACACGTCAGTCTCAATATCGAGTGCACCTACATTGTACTTAAGAGGAAGCCTGCCTCCATTAGACCTTTTGTATCCTAACTTGAGGTGTACACCATAATCAATGTCAGCTCCATAAACGTAAGGACTAGATAGCATCTCCTTAAGCCTCACGTAGAACGGAGGTCTTTTCCACTGACCTGGTTTACAGTTAAGTGCACTCCACAATGTTCCCGCAATGTTGTTGACACGACATCTGTACATGTCAAGTTCTTCTTTAGATGCAAGTTCTCGTTTGACTGTGTTCCTTCGACAACCAGGTTTAGCTACCCATACCTTGGTCTCTGGTCGTTCGATGATCTTGAGCTCACTGTGACCATCCTCCAGACTCTTGATACATGCCACGTAAGCATCGTAGTCTTTGTCTCCTCCGACTCGTGCCAAGTATTCTCCGTGGATGTAGACTGAATCCTTAACTGGAATCATAGTTACTCCTTCCATTGAATCATACGAACTGAGCAAAATGTAAAAACAAAAAGGTTAAGAGCCTCTACCAGCCTTCCGACCGGTAGAGGGGTATGAGGGAAATTAAGCGTCTTGCTTTTCTCGACTAGCCTGTTCTTCTTCACCCTTCTTGAGAACAGCAGCGATCTCCTCAGGAGTGAACTGATGGTAAGGATCACCTTCAAGCTTGCCGAAGGTAAGTTTGCCATCTTTGTCCCTGCCTGTGCGGGCAATGATGACAGGCTTGAAATCTTTCGGGTCACTGCACAGCACAAGCTGCTTGAGGTTGGTGATCGTCTTGATCATCCTGCGATCAGGATCGAATCCACTGTACAGACCATCGGGTCCAAGAGTAGGAAGTTCCTTGTGTGCCTGAAGGAAGACAACTCCCGTTCCAACATAGATCTTCTTGAAGTCCTCGATGTTCTTGCCACCAGATAGCATGAACCCAAGGAGAAGCTTCTGAAGAAGCTGAGAGTAGGTCTTATTATCCTCAGGGACGCTCGTAAGCATCGAAGCGGAGATGTAGTTGTAGCCGTTCAAGGCCCGAGCTAATTCGATCATCTCAAGGAGCAAGGTCTTCTGATGCTTCTCACGCATCTCCTTGGCTTTCTCGAGCATCTCGTGCATCTTGGCCTCTTTAACTTCCTCGTCGTGTTTGAGCTCTTCTTCGATCTTCTTCATCTCAGCTTCGCGCTCTTCATCTGTTAGCGGCGGTGCTGAAGAAGGCTGAGGTTCGAGGTTGGTGTTCGTTTCGTCCATTACTTTACTCCTTGGAGATTGATGGTTGCCAATACAAAGTCTCTGTACCGATCGTTGAGAGCAGCTCCGACTGCTATGCTGTCAGCCTCATGTTCACTAAGGTGTTTCGCATCATCCTCATTCTTGAATGTAATGCGACCGTTCTTCATGATGGCATCTCGTACGTCTATCTTTCCAGCACCTCCAGTGCCGGTTATGACTTGTTTGCATATCTTTGTCGGTATAGCTGTCAGTCGATACCCATGTCTCCAGGCTGTCAACTTGGTTGTGCAGACCCACATGGCAAGAGAGCCATAAGCTTGGGGATGTGCCATGCTGATGTAAATGTCTTCACAACAGATGAAGTCTGGATGATAGGTCTCGATCAACTTGGTCTCTTCTTCTTGCAGGAGGGTTAGTGAGATAGTGCGTTTGTCGAACTTCTCTACTTCCTCTCTGTACCTAGCCAACGCTGACGTAGGACCTGGATGAAACTCTCCAACTTTAAGTACAACAAGGTTGCCGTTAGCCTCATTGCCTTCAAGCAGACTCCAACCAGTATTACCTATACCAGGGTCGAAAGCTAGGATTTTGTATTTTCTTGGTTTGTTTCCCATTTCCGTTCTCCTTATTGGAGAGTGAAGTGGGGTGTATGCGAATCCTATATATTAGTTTCAAAAAATAAAAGAAGAAAAGACCTGAGTGGGTTTGATCCCACTCAGGTCGATCGATCGTCTTCTGTGAGTGATCTTGTGCGTTGACCTTACTTCTTGACGCCGTAGCGGCGCTCGAAGGCATCCTGGATTGCACTGACGATGCCACCAGGCTTACGCGCGTCATGACCGAACGCGTACCCCTTGGTGACTTCCACTTCGCCGTAGTAATCACGGGAAATCGGCTTCTTCGTCTCACGGTCCACACCGTTCCAGACACGGTGGGGCGTGATCGTGGTGGTGATGGAACCCGATCCCTGACCGAGGATCATCTGACCCTTGGAGATGAACTTGGGATCATCGTCCTTGAGACCCTTGTTCGCCTTGAGGAGACGCTCGCTGCTGAACTTGAGCGCTTCCTGGACGATCTCGTCATCGACCTGGCGAATCTTGTCGCGCATCTGCGGCGTGACGCCCTTCTCGTTGAGGATCGCATCGAAGTCATTCTTCGACATGATCACCTTCTCGGTGCCGTTCGTCTTGGTGACGATCTTGCAGGTTTTACCCATGAACTCGACCGTCTCGGCAGTTTCTTTTTCTTTATCGGCCATTTTAACCTTCTTTCGTTTTGTTGCTTGTACAAGTAGAAGATTCAACCTGAACCTTCATGTAAGTAATGTATGCATGAACTCACGATCATTTTCCCGGGGTACTATAGACCCCAGGTTTAGTCTTGACAGATAGAACCAGAGATTGATACCCTTTGTTGTCTGTAACTGGACGTACACCAGTTATTTCGCCGATCAGTTTGCCGTCGACAACTGCATACCACGTAGGTCTAGACTCAGGTTGTTTCTCTTTCAGCACGTTGTAGTAATGCTGCATCTCGTACATAGCACTATCACATCTACGTCGAGAATTGTTTATGACCGCTGTCAGACTTGCTTTCTTTCGAACAATTTCTCTCGTTGCAACTTTGTCGCAACCAGAGATAATCGGTACGCCTGTTGGTTTCATATTCCGATCTCCTTCATGAATTGTTCATAGCTGATGACTTTAATGCCCTTGGCTCTTGCTTTCTTGAGCTTGGCTGAATTACCATTAGGATCAGCAGCTACCAGTACAGTGCACAAGTTGGCATTGTCAGTTGTCTGCTGTCCACAGTTGTAGGCATGCTCCATAAGCTCCCTGCGAGAGATAGGACCAGATCCAGTGAAGCAATAGGTCTCAGCTCTCTTGTCTGTAAGAGCCTTAACTCTACCAACAAGTTCATCAATAGGATCGTCCTTCTTATCAGGACGTCTGTTGGTGAACATGTCTCGCCACACCACGAACCTTTCCTTGTTGTTCTCTAGCCAGACCATGAAGTTGGTCAGTGATGGAAGTTCGATCCCTGGACGATGGATAAGTTGATCGTACACCCTGTCTACAGGAACTATTTCAAGCAAAGCATCTATACCACCTTCGTAATTATTTACCGCTGCTTGAGCAAACTCCTTGCCTACCATAGGGATACAACAGGCTTGGAGAAGCTTGCTAGTGGTGATAGAAGACTTCAGAGCTTTGTCGATGTTGGTCAGGATGGTCTTGATCTGAACAGTCGAGAACCCTTTCTTACCCAGAACATCTACATTGAGAGGTTCGTCGAAGAAATCGATAATATCCTCCAAATAGAACTCTGTGACAAGCTTCTCACACAGTGCAGGTCCAACACCCTTGCATCCGAGTATAGTCAGCCCTCTGCAGATCCGACTAACGATCCTTGTCTTACAGGAATCGTTAACGCATTTGAGATAAGCTCCGTCTCTACGCAGATCCGTACCGCAGCATGGACACTTAGTAGGGATCTCAACAAGAGGTTTGGTCTCGTCTGGAGTTACACGAATGACCTTGGGTATAACACCACCTCTACGTTCCACAAGGAGTTCGCAGTTAGGTGTAACCCTATTCTCTTCAATGAACTGAGGACAGTGCAAGGTAGCTTTCTCAATATCCACCCCACCGATGAAGGTCTTAGGGAAAACTGCTACAGGAGTAACTCTCTGCTCGCCAACCTGCCACTCGATGTGATCTAGCTGCACGTATTCGCATTCGTCTGAGAACTTCAGAGCAATTGCTCCAAGTGGATGGTGGCCCGTGAACCCCAGGCTATTCGCATAGTTTACATCCTGAAGACGAACAACTATTCCATCACTAGGAAACCCGCCATCATCTCTGAGCATGTCGATAAGGTCAACGCCTTTCTCCAGCTCCTGTAGAGTAAACGGGATCTCGTGTCCTTGATGGAATACCCAAGTTGCGATGGGAATAGGTTTTCCTTGTTCATCAACCATCAACTTGAGAAGGGGACTATCAGGTTTGAGGTTGGCGAATCCGCTTGCCAAATTCCTGCATGTCTTGTAGTCTCGAAATGCGGGATACTTTTCTCTGAGTTCGTTGAACCTCTTGAGCGGGATCATCAGCTCACCAACCATTCTTCCGTAAGTCTGACAAAGGAAGTTCAGTTGGAATGCAACTCCAAGTCCAGACTTAACAGAAGTAGTCATGAACTCTATCCAGGGAACCAGATGAGTTATGTCATTACCGACTATCCCATCACCTCGAGTTATGATCTTGTTATCGGTAACCTCAACGGAGATACCATCAAACTTGCAGGAACACGCGAACACCTCGTTAGGACCACGTGCTACTTTGCGAGCCCAAGCTAGCAGATCCTCGTTGGAGTAAACCTTGTCCAGCGAATACATCCTCTTCTTGTGAGGTACTTCAGTTCCAGTTCTGTCTTTACCTATCTCTGTTAAGATAGGATCGTTCGGACTGAGCTTCTGGAGTTTGCGAACCAAACGGTCGTACTCAATATCGGTCATGATAGGAGATGATCGGATCCAATAGGCTTCGTTGGCTTCTTTAATCCTGTTGCGTAGTTCTTCTATGACTGTCATGATCAAGATCCTTTCTTATATCAAAGTCTTTGACAGTAAGGTAATATATACTTGGGTATAAAACGAAAAAAGAAAGAGGTGGGTGTTATACCCACCTCTTCCCATGCTCACGCACGACTATTCGCAACTCGCACTACCTGTTCAACTGCTTTCTGACTAGAACACTTTATACGATCCCCTGAGTTGGAGACGTAGGTGAGTCCTTGGATCATGGAGACACGCTTTAGATCGTAATCTGCCAGCCCGCACCATATTGCAGGTACGGTTGTCTTCAGGCACGGGTCGTGAGCAGACACCCGCGCAAGCTTGATGGTGTATCCTCCACCAGCCTCAGGGATGACTACCCCGAGGACTTCCGGATGAGTGTACAGGAAGTGTCCGTAGGAGGTAAACCCATCTGTCATCCAACCGAAGTTGTCCTTGATCACGATCTTGTCCTTATCAAGCTGCGCTCTATTGCGTAGTTTGGTAAGCGCATTAGCGCGAACGGACTTGTAGATGTCCACCGTCATATCCAGCGCTTTGTCGAAGTAGGTTCTGAGCGTGTACTCGCTCGGAGCCGTATCCTTAAGCGGTTGGAAGTGTGGCACCCACGCTAACAGGTTGGGTTTGAGGTCCCATCCTGCCGGTTGGATTTCACCGCGGACTGTATTATCGTCCCACTCGACCGAGTAGAACATGTCACAATACAGCTGGTTCCGTAACTGAGTGTCTTCCTCGATGGCGTCGAGGACTAGCCCACAGCTGGCGTACGGGATTCCATTGCTGTGGACAGGGGCACCAGAGTAGTGATGATCGAATGGATTGTTAGGCCCCCCACAATCTATCACCAGATCCGCATGTTCCCAAGCGTACCGATCCCTCGACCGGTTGATGATGATCTTGCGATCAGACAGTGCCACTTTGATCACTGCTATCGCAAGAAGCTCATCGCCATGGAAGCGGCCATCGTGGACGCAGATCACTGGTTCGCTGATACCCTGAAGTGTGTCTAACAAAGTCATTTTAAACTCCTTTCTTGTTTGATGTTAATAGACTCTAGACACAAAAGTAATATATCTGTCAACAGAATTGATCAACATTCTTTTACATTTCTCTACTTTTGTATGTTGAAAGGAGAACCGCTATGTTAATTCGCAAAGCGGTGGTAGAGGGGTATATTCCGTTCACTCATGTTGGTAACAAACATGTTGAGTTTACGGTAGACCAACCTATCACAGCATTTATTGGTTCCAATGGTTCCGGTAAGAGTTCTCTACTTAGGGCAATAAGTGTATTCCCAGCAATTCGTACTGATTATGCCAAGAACGGGTTCATCGATTTGACTATCGAACACCAGGGTCACGTCTATGAACTTTCCTCTAGATTCGAAAATGCAACTTCTCCTAATTCCTTTAAGAAGGATGGAGTTGAGTTGAACATCGGAGGAACTGGTGATACTCAGAAGGATCTTGTTGAGGAACACTTCGGGTTACTTCCGTATATTCACGAGATCATGTCTGGCAAAATGCAGATGTGCACGATGGTTAGGTCGGCTAGGAAACAGTTATTTAGTTCCTGTTATCCAAGCGACTTGTCTTTCGTGCTAGAGTATCACAAGAAGGTGTGCTCTAACATCCGATCTATAGGCAACCAGATCAAACTCATGCAGTCTAGAGAAGGAACTCTAGTAGCTTCTCAAATAGCACCTGAAGAAGAGGCTAGGCTAGCTGCTGAGAAAGACTGCTGTGTAGAGATCTTGGCTAGGATAGACAAAGTCAACCTTCTTCTAGAGAATGAGATCAACCAACTTCGTCAGCATCCGTACATGCACCAACAGTATCACCCTGAAGAACTAGTTGGTGTTGTCCACAGATTAAGGATGTTAAGGGAGGCTTACACTTCTGAATTCTTGGACAGAGAGTCAGGTAAGAAGTTGGGCGATGATGTCAGTCTACAGGGTCTTAGTAATCTGAGGATAAGACTGGCTTCTGAACTGGCTCACAAGGAAAAGAGCAAGGAATACATCCAGAGTAACCTTCAGGATATCAGAGACGAACTAGACAAACTCTCCAACATCAAGTATGCTTCAGCTAAAAACAAGAGAGACTCTATCATCAACGAGATGAACGTGATCTCTTCTGAATTGGAACTGCTTGATCAAGATCCTTCGTGGAAAACCTCTGTTGTTATCCCGATGGAGAAGTTGGGAGATGTTATCGCTCTGGAGCACGACATCGTCGATCTTCTGGAACAGATCCATCCTTACTCAGGACACATCGTTGGTCAAGAAGAATTGGATAAGCTTCGTAATGAGATTTACATCTCGAAGAACTCTATCGGGACTCTAGAGAGGGAGAAGGAGGAACTCGAGAAACAGAACGAAGCTTGTAAAGCTAGACTTGGGGTATTGACCAAAAACAGCTATCCTGCTGACTGTACAAGGGTCTGTCCTTTACGAGCAACTATCGAGAGCAATACTAGAGATGTTCGGTTGAGGATGGCTGAGATCGACTCGCGTATTAGGACTATCAATGAACACGTGGCTGATCTGCAGAAGTCCATCGATAAGAACAATGCAGTTCTGTCTGAGATAGCTCCCATACGTCCAGCACTTAAGATCTTGTACGAGTTGCTTCAAGAGAACTACCTGATGGAGATAGCTCTACAGGGAGATTCTTTCATCACTTGTCTTAACACATCTCCCATGGAGATCATCAATCGCGTTAGACGAGGAGTGGAGAACTCCAAGAAGTTCCACAGGTATAAAAACCAGAAACAGAGGTACGAAGAACTAACCAGGACTCTAAGTACACTTAAGACTATCGAGTCGACTCAGATGTCAGCAGAGATGATCGAGAAGATCGTAGCTGACAGAGAGACTCGCATAAGCAAGGGTATCAAAGAGATCCAGGCTATCGAAGATGAGTGTGCCGAGATCAATGATAATCTTGACAAAGTGTCCAGGGTGGCGGAGATCATGGTTGATATCAACCGAATAGTGGACTCCGTCAAGACCAACATGAACATCAAGATCATTCGTACCCGTATAGAGTTCGACCAACAGATGATCAGAGAACACGATGCTCTTCGTAGTGAGGTGAGTGCTAAACTCAGGGAAATCGAGAGAACTCTCGAAGATCAGAAACGACTTCGTGATGTTCTTGACACTGAGATCCGTCCTACTATGAAGAGGCTTCGTAGAGATGAGGATATCTGGAAAGCTGTTGAAAGTGGGTTGAACCCAGCTAAGGGTTTACCTTGCATCTACCTTGTCAGGTTCATCAACCGTCTTCTCCAGAGAGCTAATGAATTCATCAAAGAGGTCTGGTGTCATGACTTGGAGTTGGTTTACCTTAACGAAGAAGATGATCTCGACTTCGCTATCCAGGTCATGCAGAACAAGAGCACTATCGTCAAGGATATCTGTTTGTGTTCCAACGGAGAACAGGCTATCATCAACCTGGCTATGATCTTGGCTATCGGTGTAGAGCGTGGTTATTTGAACTGGTGTTATTTGAAACTAGATGAAATAGACGCGGCTCTCACAGAAGGACATAGGTCTAAGCTAGTGTCACTGATAGACAGGTTAGTTAATGAGGGAGTTATCAAACAGCTTTTCCTAGTCAACCATTTTGCTATTCAAACTGGTATGTCCAAGTGTTCTACCATCTGTCTATGCTCTGAAGGAATAGTACTTCCAAATGAGTACAACAACGAAAATGTGACGATATATTGACGTTCAGCTAGAGTGGGTTCGGCCCACTCTAGCACCATCGTATGCTTTCTTTATTTAAGGAGATTTGAAATGACTAACCCTCTAGACTATGCTCTCAAGGCCATAGCTCGAAAGATCCAGCCACAGATTCTCGAGTTGGCTCTGCGTCATTACAACTACACTCATAACGAACATCTCACCCTTACGTCCTTCCTGATGAAGGAGATCATCGAGAATGCTGTTCTTGTTGATGCCAACCTTACCTCAGGCAGAGTCAAGACTATCCCTCTTCGTATGGAGTGGATAGAACGTACTACTAGAGACCACGGTAGGTTCGCCGGTGATGATGGTGAGTTTACTCTCTTCAGGATCCCGCCTGAGTTCAGGGACAACATGCCTATCACGATGGTTCTGGCTCTTCAGTATCCTTTCCAAGCTTATGTGGGAAGTGGTATGGGGGACCTCTCTGTCGGAACTGGTGGTTACAACCTGAATGAACAGATCAATGAGATTCTCAACTCGTACACATTGTCCAATCCTAGAAACCACCCAGTAGCAGAATTGCTTGATGGTGACCTCATTCGTGTAACACCTTCACAGTACGCTCATCAGAACTGGTTGCTTACGTGCAGGATAGCTTACGATGATCAGTTCACCTCTCTCGATGTTTCTTCTATTCCTGTCTTGGCCAACCTGGCAGTTATGGCTACGAAGCAGTGGTGTTATACCAACCTTCGTATCCCTGCTGACAGAGCTGTACAGGAGACAGGTATGGATCTCCCTACCATCACATCTATTCTCGATGAGTGGAGGGATATCGACCAGTTGTACCAAGAGGAATTCACTAAGTTCCGTGGTACGAGCAACATAAGCCCTGACATGTACAGACGTCTGGTGTTGTTTATGGCATAAAAGAAAGAACTTCCTCTACGGCGCTTAGTGCGCCGTAGAGGTGAGTTATTTATTCGCACGTGTAGGCTACAGCATAGTCCGAAACACGAACACCAAGATCCACTACTGTAAGCGCTGCTAGAGGAGCAACGTTAAGAAGCAGATCGAGTTTGTCACGAACATTGAGCAGTTTGTCCAACAGAGCAAGCAACGCGGCTCTCTGTGCAGCTGTACACTCTACCCTAGGATTAGCAAGTCCATCTGTCCAATGTTCATTGTCAGGGGACTTAGCTTTCATCATTCTGACAGTGCAGTCAAGGATGTACATAGAACCTATGTAATCACAAGCCCTCCACACATCAGCAATGAGAACAAGGTCGAGTACTTCAGAGAGTTTGACGACAGTATCTTCGTCTACGCAGACGAGGGGTGACTTTACATTATCTCCTTCATCGTTGTACTCTCTTTGAACAGTACCAGCTAGCTCGAACACTCTGTTGTTGTACTGCCTGAAGTCAAGAGCATCCCATACTCTCTGGTTCCTCTGACTGTCATAGGGGTTGTACACGAACCCAAGGTCGTTGTAGCAATACCCTGTCCAGTCCTTGACCAGAATAGGATCTGTCTGCTGATCGTGAGACTTAGCAGAAGATGCAACAAGATCATCCCAAGCATCTTCGTTGAAACGAATAGCATCAAGGAAGTCGTCGACTATGTTGTCCAGGTTGTACTTCTGATAGATCTCATCGTTGATATCAACGAACTTAAGGAAGAACGCCTCTTGGTTGATGGCATCCACCAGTTCATTGACTTTGAGTTTCATCTCTCGGATGCTATAGTCGGATTCCCTAAGTGAATTGATGATAGGTCTATCCAACGTATCCCTGAAGTCACAGCAGTCGACAAGAGCATTGATACGCAGAACAATATCCTCAATAGTGAAAGGAACTGAATCCAAGATCTCACGATACTTGAACTTCTTCCTGTGACTCACAGTAAGGATAGATCTATAATGCCTGATCAGGATGTTGATGTAGTTCTTGAGACGTTCGAGGTCTTCGTTGGTGCAGTCGACATACAGTTTGCTAGCCAGCTCTGCAGTATCGTCGGCAACAACCTGACGGAAGAGAATACAGTCTGCAGGATTGCTCCACACATTGTTCTTCGTCAACCCAGGTATAACCACGATCAACTCACCGAAGTTACTGGTCTTATCCCAGGCGTTACCAACGTTCCTGTACGTTCCGTAAGATAACCTCTGATAGATGTCTTTGCCTCTCAAGTCACCAACTGTGTGTACTCCTATTAGAGAGTAACCGTTGTCTGTTTTGAGGAAGTAATCTCCCTGGTTAAGAACAGCACATCTCTGGAAACTGTTGAACATCTCGTTGAAGAAGTAGTAGTGGTTAGCTGCTACAGCAACTTCCCCTGAAGGAATAGCTACGTAGAATTCGTGCTCCTTAGGGTTAGTGGGATCTTGAGCAACAAGTTCGTAATACTTCTCCTCTTCACTCAAAGGTCTGTCAGCTGGACGGGTAATCCTGAACTTGGGAAGCATCGTGCAGATAACAGCATCAATGAGAAGCTGCAACCTGTACTTATACCTCACACAGAACTCAGCAGAGTGCCTGAGGATGTAACCTATAGCAAATACATTGAGCGAGTTAAGTCTGAAGACAGTGTTCTCGTTGTTCGCCTGGTAAGTTCCAACTGACTCGTAGAACCTGGTGTCGAGTATCTGGTCACTTGCGATGTGCGGATCTTTGCGACCGTGATCTATCGGCATGTGAGGGAAACCACCCTCAATATGCATGTTTCCATTTTCTCGTTTGAACAGTCTTCCAAGCAAACCTTCCCTAAGGAACTGAGCTACGTCACAGACGTTGTTACGTAAGTGACAGAAGCAGTCATCAGTGAACTTGGAATCCGCAACGTACGAGGATGGAAGAAGATGTTTGTACTTAGCTTCCATAACACCTCCTTAGTCACAGTCAAACGACATGAGAATGATGTAAACAACGAAAGCTATCCTCAAGGATGCTCTAGTCGTAGGACGAGCAGAGAACTTACCTTTATCGATAAACTGTCCGATACTCTCTTTAACCTTGAGGACAAGGTCGTCACTTATACGAGAGGCACTGAACAAGTCAACTGCCTTCTTGAGAATAGCACCTCTGTTCTTCAGGTCAACCTTCTCCATGATGCACCTGCGATAAACACGCTGGATCAAGTTGGAGATAAGGATGTGATACCCGAGGAAATACTTGCCATCTCTGCTAAGCAGATCCTGCTGACGTTTCCTGTACTGAACAGTTGCAGAGGATGAGTACTGGAGAAGCACATTCCTCATCATGTCTGCATTGGCATTCTTGATAAGCCTGCTCGTAATGACTATGAAGTCTTCTCTGACGAACTGCTGAATGTTAATAACCCTATTGCAGATTGACGAGATCATCCCGTCGAAAGAAGTCTTCAGTTCACGAACTATCTTCTCGCCTTCCTTATCCGTACCAGTCAAGTCAACATCACCGATAGTCCTACCAGCTTTAACCATCTCGTAGTACTTCTCAGCAACACCTTTGACCTTGGAACGAATGCGAGTCTGCAAGTCTGTTGCAATGTAAACAACCTTCTGGTCGGGGATGAAATTGTTCATCGAGTTCCAGTGGATGTTCTTAGGGTCACACATCTCCTCCGCACGCTTGAGCATCACCAGTCTCCAGGTGGAAGTCTCGGCATGCTTGATGTCGAACTTGTCTGTAAGGCTGTCGATGGTAGCTTCCATGATTCCCTTGTTGGCACCATAGGGGAAGTAGTGTCTAACCAAGGAAGAGAAGAACTTAACCATCAGCATGAAGTACAGAGAGGTTATGACACTCTCTTTAACTGATTTGGAGAGTTTGGAATTAGCGAACTGATACGACGCCCAAATAACCAAAAGGTTGAACTCATCTGAGGCAACCTGGAAGTTAGATGGGATCGAGCTCATCTTGATGGTTCTCTTGAATTCCATTCGATCTATACCAAGAATGTCGAAAAGAGCTTGTGAGTCTTTGGTATAGAAACCCATCTTGCTTACGCCAAGCATAGGTGTGTTGAGAGCATCCGGATGAGTATCTCTGTTGCAATACAAAACACACCACCTGTTGATCTCAGTAGCTGTGCGCATATCGAGAGGGAAAGTGAAACTAGAGAAGAGTTGTTTGAGCGGTGGTCTTACTGCCATATAGCCTCCTCTTAATTAAAAAATAAAAGCCATAAAATGGAAAAAGAAAAGTTATCAACCACCCCGACCTTGCGGCCGGGGTGGAAGGCAACTAGTTCTTTTTCTTCGTTGTACCGATCACGGCAGATATTACTCAGCCGACTCCTCGGAACTACCAACGTACTTCTTGTACAGGCAGTATCCTGCGAGTGCAAGGAGGACGACACCAGCACCGGTGTAGACCCCCTTAGAGTACTCGTTCCAGTACCACGGACCGTTATTAGCGGCCTTGGCTGCAGCGGCCTGCGTCTGGGCCGCAGCCTTCTGCACGCTTTCCAGCAACGCCTTCTGCTCCGGAGTCAGATTGGCCAGCTGATCAGCGGAGGGCTGAGCCGGAGTGTCCGGCTTGGGAGCCTCGGCCGTAGGAGCCGTAGGAGCTGCGGGGGTCGCGGGAGTTTCTTTGTTGTCCATTTGTTCGTTCCTTTTTTGGATTTGCTTATCAACCTTCAATACACCATGTACTAAAAGTCTTTAAGCGTTCGTAACACCCAAGTAATGTATAAACGAACAAATTTGATTAACATGAAACCTAGCTTACTACCCTAGACGCCTTAGTTGTCAACCCCGATTCCTTGGAGAAATAAGCTCCTACAACCTTCAGGTTCCTTGCAAGCAGCAGATCCCTAGGCCAGGCATAATCGCCATCGATATCCGTAGAGTAGTCGATAGGGCAATTAGCGCTATTGTAAGCCATGTTGATGATCGAGCTACAGAACAAGGTATATTCCTTCTCAGCTGTAACCTGCTCAGCAGCATTGACTCCAGCAGAATTATCCGCCGGTGTAGTCTTATTGGAAGCGAACAGGTGTTTGAACAGAGAGATGAATACCTTACCGAAAGCATATGGAGTCTGCTTCTTCTGCTTGTCGTACATGTAAGAAGACACCTTCTTGGCTTGTTCGGGTGTTATCTTATCATGGTGCATAATGATGCAGATCTCGTGGGTATTCAAGAAGCTCTCGATCTTGTCTGTATTGACCAACAACTGATCGATCTTCGTATTGCAGTCGTACCCGATAATCTCCTTGGCATCTTTGCCTACCACCTTACAGGAGGTGAAGGAGTTATTCTGCACCCACTGATTAAGTGTAGTGTTGATCCTCTTGTGCCATGGAACCTTGGATGTTTTCGGGTAGGTGATGATAATGTCACCTTCTTTGATCTTCTCTTTGAACTGAGCCTTGGTCAGAGCAGGTGCTTCCTTAGTCAGCTTATCGACATTCTTGTCGTTGGACTTGAATACCTCCTGAGACACGCCGCCATATCGAGCAACTCCTGTCATACTCTTCTTATCCTTCCTAGTTCTATAAGTTCGTAAAACCACATGTAGCAACATGTCAGCAGTAATGCAACTATCAATAAAGGGAGGGAGTAGATAACGAACAAAGTACCAGATATTGACTGGAAGTCCGTTGAATCTTTCCTAAGCCCTGCAAAGATAACTACTGACACGATGTACAAAACACATCCACAGATTGCACTAATCAAACTCTTGATCCTCCATACGGTTATTAACCATAGGATAATCAAGTCACTTTCTATCGAACTTGTAGTTTACTTCCTTGGCAACAATACCATGCTCAAGTTCCAGTATCCTCTGGTTCCTACTCCCACGGAAGGTTAGACTGATGTCTTTCTGCTCCTCTATGAAAGGTCCATCTACCAGGTGATCGACAAGTCCGAGTAACTGTTGCTGAGGCGAGAAGGTCTTCCCACAGAATTTCTCTATGTTGTATCCGGACCACACCCAGATGGATTTGTCAACACCAAACTTCTTGCGTATAACTCTGCACAGATCTACTAAGACCTCTGCGTTCTCCGGTTCAAGAGGTTCACCACCTAGGATAGACAAACCTTCTATTTGAGGTTTCTCGAGTTCCTTGAGGATCTTGTCCTGTACTTCTTGGGTAAAAGGTTCTCCGTGGTTGAAGTCTTGAGCTTCTGGGTTGAAGCAGTTCTTGCAGTGGATTCTGCAACCACTGACGAACAAGGTAACTCTTACGCCAGGACCATTGGCCACATCACATGTTCTCAACGCAGAGTAGTTCATTTCTTATACCTCCATAAAGCAAAGTTGGTATAACCAAAGGACAGAATGAAAATATTCAAAGTCCAATCGTAGCAGTTGTCTTTACCTTTAACTGCTCCGTTGTTGTGCAACCACCACCAGGTAGATGGGTGCAGAAGTCTATTCCAGTAGATTCCTAACGACCACACTTTGTCAACAGATGAATGCCACAACTCCAACTGCATGGCTACCTTGGTAAAACTACAGCTGAACTTCCAAGCCCACCTAGGGGCAAGTTTGAAATTTATCGTCATGTTAAGACTCCTTTCAGATGTAAAATATCTGACTTAAATAAATGATAATACCTTCAGCTGGGTTGACCAGCTGAAGGGGAGGTCTTACCACGTTCGATATCTTTGGCTTCACAATAAAGACGGAAGCATGTCTTGTCAGGGGACTTTTTCCTGAGTGCCTTGACTGGGCACCCGACACATTCGGGATGCGCAACACATTGAATGTCGAATGCATCCAGATAGTCAGTCATCCAATGTTGTTCATTATTCATGATTCGACCCTCCAGTGACTTCCACCGAACATACGAATGAATCGATATTCAATCTTTGTCCTGCATACAGGTTCACCAAGTTGGATATTAAAGTCCCTGTAGATCTTGTCCGCAGTACGTCTAAGATGACACTTGGGATTTGGATCTATCTGAGGTCCAACTGTATAAAGGTAGTCGTGCAGAAGAGCCACGTACAACCTGGGGATATCTGTGGGTGTACCGAATATCGGCCAGAGTATCCTAGGTATAGTAGCACCATCTGTTATAAACCCAGCAGGAATACGATAGATCACATCGTCATACTTGACTTCCCAAGGCTCAAGGAGAACCCACCATTGTTCCTTAGTCTTAAGATCATAATGCGGTTCCAGCTTAGGAGCAAGTTCTTTATTGATCTCAGTGAATCGATCCGTAAATATACGTTCATTACTGTGTTCTGATGGAGTCAATATCCAAAACTTCTTGCTCATAGAACCCTCCTTCTTTCCATCGTATCAAAAAATAGTTAAATAAAATAAAACCAACACCCCTGCCTACACAGGCAGGGGTGCTAGATAGAGCTTACTCCTTAGGGATAGACTCTCGACATATTGGACACGGTCGAGCTTCCTTGACAGTGTCAATGTCCCAAGGAAGACAGCATGTGTCTACGAGTAGATCTCCAGGGAGACCTATGCACGACACGATACCAGCAACTGGACCCCAGAAGTGTCTCCACTCGTACTTAGGAGGTGCTTCTCTCCACGCGAAGGCGAAGAGATGTCCTCTCAAGTGAAGTGAAGGATAGAGACACATTGGGTAGAAATAAGCACCATACACTTCGTTGGTCTTATACCATTCTCCAGATACTGGATCTTTGTGCATCTCCCAACTATGTTCTCTAGGGCAGAGACGTATGACACTCATGCACCCCGCAACAAGAGCAAGTCCCACTAATGTCAATAGTTTCTTCATGTGTTACCCCTAGTCATCGATGTGCTTCATGCAACCCTTGAGAACCTCTCCATAGAGGAACTGATCTTTGGCAGCATTCCAGTCAAGCGTAGCAAAACCATTCTCGCCCCACTTCGCTCCCCAGCTATTCTGGATCTGGAGACCATTCTGATTATAGCCACAGATCAGTACTGCATGACCACCAAGAGGCTTAGCTCCCTTGGTTACAGGGATCCAACCCTTGCACTTGTTGTCACACTTATACCAGTCTTCAGTGATCATGAAACCACCAACCACGCAGCCGTACTTGTGGATAGCATACCTGAGGTCGTCGAGATTACCACCAAAAGCACGAATCATCTTGGGTTTGCACTCTTGGTCGAACAGTTTCGGATAGACATCGAGCAAAGCCTGCATAGCTGCAGGAAGAGTCGTACCGTCAGTCTCATCACCATCTATCTCCTTGGCCCTAGCATAGACCTTATCATAGTCCAGCTGAGTGGGATAGTTGTCCTGCTTCCAGAGGATGTTCTCTGCCCAAGAGGTAGTAGAGTAAGCAGCGCACTTGCTGGTCGCACCCTGGTTCTCAGTAATAGTGCAAAGACCCATGGAGTTCACAACTGTAGGAGCAATGAACTTGTTCGTGGCCCGCATGATCGGAATCTTCGAAAGACCTTTAGGGAGTTTGAGGAAGCCAGCAGGGCAATCCTGCATGAGCTGTATCTGTTTCTTTGTCATTTGTTTTCTCCTTATTAGAATGAATAACCGAATGTAATACATCCGTAGTCAGGTGATTCCTTCTGTCCTTCGAACTCATCTGTTCTGAAGCACATGATGTAGGACACGTAGAAGTCATAAGCCTTCAATACAGCACCCACACGAAGCTCAGTTACAAACGGTTCGATATCGACATTGCAAAGTTTGTCATCCTTGTTGTTGAACAAACTACCTTCAATGATGTGATTGTATAGGTAGTACCTTTCACCAACACCACCAAATACCCAGCAACTAACCTTGTCTAGCCAAGACCTTTTAGCTGGAGCAGAGAACATAATGTTGTTACCAACATCTTTGTGTTCACGTATGTTCCAGCCTATCTTGAGGTCGCATCCGACTTCCAAAGCATCCTGTAGAGTACCAGCAAGAATACCTGCCCTAGGTACAAGGGCAATGTAGTCATTGAAGTAGTAGTTGTATTTCGTCCACCACTGTCCATTGACTACGAACTCATCGTGAAGTTGATGATGCCAACCTTTAGGTTCTTTGCAGTCAAGCCATCTGTGAACCCACTTCTGTGTTTCGCCAGCTTTGGCTGAAGGTCCAATCATACCGAAGTTGAGTTCACCGTAGTGAGTCCAAGGTGATTCGGGATCTTGGAAGAACTCATAACCGACTCCGCCTAAGAGTAGACCACAGTAAGGTCTGTCTTTAGGATCAGGTGGGTTACGTGATAGATCCTTGGGGGCATACATGTTCTGCTGGAGTTTGAAATGGATTCGGTTATCCGTAACCAATTCAAAACCAGTACCGTGGGTATAGTCCGAATCACTGTGGAACCCGAAGCAATCGTTCTCTAGAGTAAGGTAAGCTTCAGTAGCATTACCAGCAAATACCCAAGCTAGGCTAAGCAAAAATAAAAGCTTCTTCATTGTCTCACCTACTTCCAGTATGGGGTGTATGCTGGCATAGCTCTACCATCCTGAATAGGAACTGATGGAAAATCGGCACTGTAACCAGTCTTGGTAGAGGTGGACGAATCGGGAGTGGTTGTGCATCCAGCTAGGAGTGCGGCGACCACAAAAGCAAAAAATAATTGTTTCATTGTTTTCTCCTTATTAGAGTGCGTTTCTTCATAGCATGGAGCGGATGAATCTTCGTCTTGTTAAGGTATATCCAGTTTGCACTGAATATACCAACCAGAAGTTAAGGACATTCTGGAAAGTCCGGCAGACGAATACCGTGGTCTGCCATCAGGTTGAACATCGTCGTAGCGATGTCCACTAGCCACAGACGAAAATGCATTTCGTCCATGACATAGAGCTCTGCAGTATCGAACGTGACGAAGTGGTTATCTTTGTACATACGTACAGAAGCATTGTACCACTTGCCGCTCGACCTGCTACTGCAGCTCTCAAGATGTATCTGGAAAGACACATCTGCCGAGCTAGTATTGACTGCTCCCATTTTTCACCTCCTTGTGGTGTGGATAGACCTGAATTGGTCTATAGCACCTAAGTAATATATACATAATCAAAAACGAACAGCGCCTCCCTGCCTTGCAGCAGGGAGGCGCCTTTCTATTTGTGAATGCTGATTACTCTATGCAATCAGTGACAGGGAGCGAGCACGGGCTGATATCGAAGTCATCCGTGTCGTCGGAACGCAGGAATCCATTCGGACCTTCCCAGCACTTCTTGGTAGGATCATCCTGTTCGTCCGCCTGTGGACAGGGGTTGCGTTGAGACTGTTCCCACGAGGCGACTGTGCAAGTGTACACGAGACACTTGTTGATGCCAGAGGACTCTTCACAAGACTTCTTCGTCTCAGCAGCCTTGTTGAGTCGCCAGATATAGTCCAGAGCTTCGAGACCTTGTTCGGTCTTAAGGATCTTGGCTATGTTGACTATCACGTACTTCTCGAACGACTTCTTCCAGTAGTCCCTGATCTCCACTGGAGTAGAGATAAGCTGGATCTTTTCGACGATCGGCCCGAACGGCTTTTCCGCCCAGACAAATGGCTGCTCCGGGACATCCATAACGGACACTGTGCCCAAGAGTAGTTTCTTGTGCGTCGTCTTCCAGTAGATGAACCTAACGAACAAAGTGAAATCAAGATGATTCACTTCTCCGGTGTCATCCGACCTGCTGCTATACGCCCCTACATGGAGGTAGAGGTCGTACGCATCTGCGATCTGTCCAGTCGCAGTGATTTTCATATCGACGGACCGCCCAACCATTGAGCCGCCGTCTAGTGCCTTGCTTAGCATTGTTTACCTTCTTTCTTTTTTGTTGTTACTACAAGCGTATGCCGAACGTCGGATCATTCCACTTGAGCATAATAAAGGTAATGAAAATAAAAGATGACAGCCTCTCTGCCCTTCATGGGCAGAGAGGGACATTCACAACACTTCATTAGTCACGTCTTTGAATTTACCTTCCGCTTCAGCCTGCATCATAAGACACAGATCGTGTGCCATCTTCTCAGCTTCCGCAGCAGGATCTTCAATCTTCCGCTGACCACAAAGAACATCGAGAGGTGCACTGACATGCATACCTAGAAGACCTCTCTTCTCCTTCTTGAACTTGATGATCTTGTCGGCTTTGGATACCCAAGTACCTTCACCGTCAATAACAGACTTGATAAAGTCTGCAAGTTCGTCGTCACGTTTTCCTGGCATAACACCTCCTTAGTCAGGCTTGACTACTTTGTTGATCTTGAAGTTAAGACAGAACTTCTCGAAGGTCATCATGTCACAACCGTATTTAGGGTAGGTCTTGAGTTCTCTCACCTCGATGACTGTCTTGCTGGAGTTGGCCATAGCCTTAGCAATCCAGGATATCAAAGCGTCTGAACCGGGAGCCTTCCAGTCGTTAGTCTTGAAAGAACCCCACGAACCTTCGAGCCACATCCATTTCTTACTTGTCGGATCCTCGTAGATAACTGCAGTGTGTGCAGCCGAGTCGTGGTTGTAGTTCTCTCCACAGAGGAAGTAGGCTTTGTACTTGATGGGTGTCTTCTTGAGAGCAGCGATGCTCATAGCCACAGTGTCATAACACACACCGCAGCCAGCGGAGATGGTCTCCTCTGGTGTGGCAAGTCTCCACACTTCGAAGTCATCGTCTATAGTAGTACTGTTGTGAGTATCCCTCCACGGCTTACCAGTCTTGGGATCTCTAAGCCCGTACTGAAGTCTAGAGAACTCTTTCTTGAGACGGTCTATGACTAGAGTCTTCTCGTGAGACAAGTTGTCGCAACCGAAGATCTCAACAGACTTCTGGTCAGACACTCTCTTGTACCTATCGGGAAGAAGCCTCCAGTTGGAACAAGTCCTCTTCTGCTCAGCATCGTCAGGCTCAAGATGGATCATGTCGATACCAGTGCGAGCCCTCCATGAATGACATGGGTCTGCAGCAAGCATCTTGTATACCTTGGGTGGATACTTGGCTTTGATAGTAGAGAGCTTGTACGGTCTCTCGTACTTTGTCTTCTTCAGAGTGAGAACTGCAATGTAATCGAACTTCTTGAGATATTTCTGCTGCCCTTCTGTCAAGTCCTTGTAGTACTTGCTGTCTTCGACATTGTGTATGACAGTCTTGTCTACAATTTCAAAACAATAGTTCTCATCAACTTCCTCAGAATACACATAGTCGCCCTTGTCATACTTGTTCGCATCGTCAGATACACGATGCGTCACGATAGTGTTCCTGGGTTTGAGAGACTGTATTTCTTCGGCAGGGAACTTTATGTCTTTTATGACATCTTCAACGACCTTAGTAAGTGCTTCTAAAGAATAACGCATAAAACCTCCTGCTATCCTCAAAGGATAGCAGGAAGGTGTTAGTTAATCACGGACAATCAGTCGACATGAAGAACACGATCTTTGATCTCCTGAGTGCGACCCTGATTCCAGTAGTTGCTACCCAGGTATCCGCAAGTACGTCTCACGACACTCATCTTGGACTGATCACGGTTACCACAGTTCGGGCATTCCCAAACCAGCTTACCATTATCATCCTTGACTATCTTGATCTCGCCATCAAAACCACAGCATTCGCAGTAGTCGCTCTTGGTGTTCAGTTCAGCATACATGATGTTATCATAGATAAACTTCATGATGCTAAGAACCGCACCAACGTTCTTCTGCAAGTCGGGAACTTCGACATACGAAATCGCTCCGCCAGGAGAAAGCTTCTGGAACTTGGCTTCACCCGCTAGCTTCTCGAACGCAGTAACCTTCTCTGTCACCTTGTAGTGATAAGAGTTGGTTATGTAGTTTTTGTCAGACACGTCGGGAATAATACCGAAATCTCTCTGAAGGGCCTTGGCGAACTTGTAAGTGACACTTTCAATGGGAGTGCCGTATATTGAGTAATCAATATCTTCAGCCGCTTTCCACTTGGCTGTGTACTCATTGAGTTTCTGCATGATCTTGAGACCAAGCTCTTCACCTTCTGGTTCGTTGAGCTTCTTATCGATAAGTGCACGCACACATTCCCAAAGTCCAGCATAACCCAGAGAGATGGTAGAATATCCACCGTAGAGAAGCTTATCTATCTTCTCTCCCTTATTAAGTCTTGCCAGAGCTCCATACTGCCAGTGGATTGGAGAGGTGTCCGACAGAGTCCCGAGAAGACGTTCGTGTCTGCAACGGAGTGCGCGATGACATAGTTCAGCCACTTCATCCAGTCTGGTCCAGAACTTCTGAAGATCTCTTCCTGCCTCCAACGCAACATAGGGTAGGTCGATTGTAACCACGCCTTGGTTGAAGCGACCGTAATATTTAGGCTTAGTAGGATCGTAGTCTTTAGCACGGGCTACATTGTTGAAACCATTGCCAGAACGATCGGGTGTGAGGAATGAACGGCAACCCATACATGTGTAGGTATCACCATGTCCAACTTCTTCTCCCTTAGAGAGTTTATACTCCTTCATCTTCTTCTCAGAGATGTAGTCTGGGACAAGACGTTTCGCAGTGCACTTGGCAGCAAGTTCAGTGAGATACCAGTAAGGAGCATTTTCCGTGATGTTATCTTCTTCAAGAGTGTAGATCAGCTTCGGGAAAGCCGGAGTGACATAAACACCAGCTTCATTCTTGACACCCTGGATCCTCTGCTTAAGAGTCTCCTCAATGATCAAAGCAAGATCTGCTTTGGTCTGAGGATCAGTAGCTTCACCAAGGTACATGTACACCGTAACAAACGGGGTCTGACCATTGGTGGTTTGCAGAGTAAGGATCTGATACTGAATGGTCTGAATACCAGCAGCTATCTCCCTACGAAGCCTTGCTGCAACCATGCGTTCGATATCATCACCACTAATAAGCAGACCGTTAGTTTCTTCCTCAACCTGTTTACGGATCTTCTGACGAGACACCTCTACAAATGGAGCCAGGTGGGTCAAGCTAATGGACTGGCCGCCGTACTGACAGGAAGCAACCTGCGCAACTATCTGGGTAGCGATGTTGCAAGCAGAAAGGAAGCTGTGTGGCTTCTCGATCATGGTACCAGAAATGACAGTTCCATTCTGAAGCATGTCATTCAGGTTAACCAAGCAACAGTTGTGAATATGCTGACTGTAGTAGTCAGCATCATGGAAGTGGATGAGTCCCTTGTCATGAGCCTCTACAATATCCTTAGGGAGAAGGACACGTCTTGTGAGGTCCTTGCTAACCTCTCCAGCCATATAGTCACGCTGTGTAGATGCAATGACAGGATTCTTATTGGAGTTCTCCTGCTTAACCTCTTCGTTCTGACACTCGACGAGAGCAAGTACAGCATTGTCCGTGGTATTCCTCTTCCTGGCTTCTGTACGAGAATACCGATACACGGCATAGCTCATCGCAAGGCGACCGAAACCACGATCGGCAAGCTCGTTCTGAACTTTATCCTGTATCTCTTCTACCCCAGTGGCACGTTCGAACCCCCTGCACCAAGAGGTAACTTCTTCAACAACAGACTTTAGTTGGTCTTCTGGTATACGGAATTTTTCATCGACTGACGTATTGGCTTTACCTATCGCTACTGCGATGCGATTAGGATCGAACTGAACCTCGGATCCATTGCGTTTGATCACGTTCATGTGTTTGTTTCTCCTTACTTTACACCTTGCCCTTCCCAACGTCTATTTTGCCGAAATGACGGCATAGTCCCCTGCCCGCTTACCGAAGTAAACGGGCAGGTTAGTGCGTCGAATTAACCCTTCCGGGATTCGATGTAGGCTGACTTGCTGGGCAAGAATTAACTACCTTGGGAATCAAGATGTTAAGCACATTTTAACCCCAAGATCGCATACAATATTGTTCCTTTACAGGCAGTACATATCGACCAATAATATCTAAAAATAGAAGTACCAGCGCAACCCCACTGAAGGGGTTGCGCGTGGTTAGTTAGACGAACTTCATGTAGACATCTGGAGTGATGTTGGACATCGTCCTGGCCATCTGTTTCGAGTTCTTATTGATCTGATCCATCGGCTTCAGAGCAGAGTCCTCTTCCTTGGGAGCATCTCCATAAACAGCAACTAGTTTCTGGAGTTCTCTCTGGAAGACAGAAACAACAGCAGGGTTGTCTTTGTTGTTCTTGATCTTCTGGGTAAGATCCCTGATCTGTTCGAAGGCCAACATCTCAGCCTTCTTCTTATCGGGGTCTACAAGTTCCCCATTAGACCGAACTTGACACATCAGCTCATCAGGACGTATTCCGTAGAACTGGTGATGAAGACCGAATAAGATGAAATACACCGCCAATAAGAAGGCTATTAACAAGTCGTCATGCCCAGATTCGGTATGGTCAACTCTACCATTCTTCATGGTCAAACCAGATATCTGATCCACCAACGAAGCATCATTAAGTCTATCACCGACCAAGTTAAGGGCATTCATAAGAACCGAAGAATACAGAAGATTGCGAGAGCTGGATGTTGTACTGAACCCGAAGTTCTTCCTTACTGTACCATCGTCGTAGTTGAGGTTGTTCACATTCGTATCCGAGTTGTACTCCTGGAAGTACTTATTGTAGATACGAGTGAGAGGGTTGAAGTTCTCCAACCTCATATTAGCGAAGATGTAATCCAGCATGAACGCTCCGTTCTTGTTACGTTCAGGGATGAAGATAGCCCTAGGGAAATCCTTGAGGAACTTCACGATGATCGTAGTGACGAAGTACAGGTTGGCGGTGTTACAGCAGAAGGTAGCAACAACATGGAGATCGTAAGGATCGATCATGCACATCGTGGTGAAGTCAGATCCAACATTGTCCGAAGTATCAAGTCCGATAACATACGGACGGTTCCTAAGGCTTTCATCAGCCATAAGTACTTTGGGATCATCGTACCACTTGATGATAACAGATTCGATGTTCGTAACAGCAACAGGATCCTTCTTAGATGTCTGGATCTTCTCAAGCATTTCCTTACCGAAGATAGATCCATCTGCACCGTGGAGCCACTGGTTCAAATAGTCCTTGGCAACTACCTTGGGATCCTTAGCACGAGTAACGAAGTTGAACCACTCTTCATCTTTACCAAGCTGTTTATAGCTATACTCCAAGTAAACATAGTCGTTCTTGGAGTTGTGGTGGACCATACTCCAGAGTTCATCCCTGTTAGCACAGTCATAGAGTCGTTCAGTGAATCTGAAAGCATCACAAGCTAGCAAGTAGCACCACCTACCTCGAGGATCATCGATATCCCCAGCAGTAGAAGTCATGATAACTGCAGCGGGTAGTCCAGTCTCCTTAGCTAGAGGAGCAGCGGTATCCATAGCAGCAATAGCCGAAGGATAGCTAAGGTGAATGTTGTTATAATACACAGTCTCGTCCCAAGACTCTGTGAAGAAGGACTGACCACGAGCCTGGTCACCAGCTGCTTGCTTATCAGACTGAGAGACGAAGGTAGTAAGCTTGGTATTCAGAGCATCGTAACTTACACCTTCCTTGTTGTTAGTGTCGTTGGCCGTTTGATAAAGCATCCATTGAGGAAGAGCATCTCTGATCTTCTTGAAACGGTCGACGTTTTCGTATTGAAGCTTGTTGCCACGGCAGAACATTCCCCACGCAGCATCACGGGCGGCTAGATACAATGCCCATACTTGAAGAGCTGCGGTACCGATAGTCTTACCGATCTGTCGGGGCATCACCTGGAAAGAGTTGATACTGTTGAAGTACAACCAAGCTTGTGCTAGGTTACTTCGGTTGAGTACGTAAGGAACTGCACCCATACCAGAGGCTGTAATACGGCAGACCTCTCTAAGGAAGTACCATGGGTTAACTTTGCTTTCCCACGAGATACGTTGTCTTAGCTCAAGACTTGGATCCTTCAGGTCGTGGGGGTCTATACCTACTAAGTCTTTATCGAACAGACTGAGGAAGAATAAATTGTTTTGCACACCCATCTTGTTAAGCAAAATTGAGAGTTTCAAAAAACTCAAATTAGGTGTGTTGTAATCAACGATAGCCCCCTGCTCCTGGAAGTCTTTCTGGAATAGAATCATTGTAACCTCCTATTATTGCAGGATATAAAATTTATCGAAAAAGTAAATGTGTGCCTTCCCTCCCGCAAGGGAGGGAAGGATGAAAGAATTAGTTCTCGTCTTTGACTTCTTTCAGAGAGGCTACCCGATTTTGAAGCTCGGAACCGAACAAGGACAGCAACCCACAGTTGCCATACATCCTGTCTATTTCCTCCTGAGTAAAGAGACCACGTTGAACGATGTAATCACTGAACTCTTTAAGAGAGTCACGAAAATCCTTGAGCTTCCTCTCGTAGTCGACGGTATCGCCTATGTACGCAGCAATAGGTTGACGCATGAAGATTGCGCCAATCTTGGGTATCATAAGCTTATCGCCAGCCAGCCATATCACAACATCACCGACAGTAGTCAGTGTGCCTGCGCGTGTAATGACAGTACCCTTGCAACGATCTATGGCCGACAGTATTGAGCGTTGACTAATCGTCCCAGCTTCACCAGAGACATTAGACACTATCGTGAGATCTACGACATCCTTCTCAGACGCGGAGTCGATCAAACTCAGTACCAGAGGTAAGAACTCTGAACGCTCATGCGGGCCCAGGATGATACAAATCCTCGCTACACCCTCTGCATCGATGACACGCGACACACAAGGTCTTGCGGGAACTTGACCACCACAATCCGGGCCAGCAACTACTTTACCACGCTCCTCGATAACAGACTCGAAGAAGGCCTCCAGACTACCGTGGAAGAACGAGTCCTTAGGAGTACCTCCGTTCTCATCCAACGCATCGATATTCTGGAGTCCAACATCATCTCCTATCAAGGAAACTTCAGGCTCTTCGGATTTCTTATCGAGTCCAGCAGAAGTTGTTCTGTTGGACATGACAGGATCTCCTTAAAGGTTACCAGAAACGACTCTGAGGAACCTTGCGAACATGAGAGTTCTTCTCAGCCTCGCCAGGGTTCAGGTTCGTCTCACCAGCGCGACGTTTCTTCTTCGGCTTGGCTTTCTTCTTGCCTTTGCCGTGCTTGGAGCACTTCGCGGCAGGAGCGCCTTCGCCCCCGTCATCATCATCGTCCCCAGCATCATCGTCATCGCCGTCGTCGTCATCATCCCCATCATCGTCATCGTCGCCGTCACCCGGCTCCTCAGTCGTCTCTGGGATCTCAACGCCGTTCTCTTCGCAAATCGTGTCGAAGATGTCTTCGACGGGAGTTTCCTCAACGGTCTCCTCCGTGGTCTCGGTCGTTTCACCTTCACCACCATCGTCGTCATCGTCGTCACCACACTCGCACTCTTCCATGGGCTTGCCGCAGTCAGGGCAGACTTCGCCTTCAGCACGACGCTTCTTGGCTTTCTTCTTACCCTTCTTAGCAGTAGGGGTTCCGGCGCCGCCCGCGCCGCCCGTATCACCCTCATCAGGATTCTCGGTGGTGGTTTCGGTGGTCTCGCCCTCTCCGGCCTCTTCCTCACCTTCGGCTCTGCGCTTCTTGCCCTTGGCCTTCTTCTTGCCACCCTTCTTACCTTCGGGGGCACTTTCTCCCTCACCTTCATCAGGCTGTGTCTCGGGAGCTTCAAGTCCGTTTTCCTCGCAGATGGTATCGAAGATATCCTCGACCGGCGTATCCTCGGTGACTTCCTCAGTCTCCGTGGTTTCAGTCTGGGTCTCCTCACCACCATTATCATCACCGCCGCCTTCATCGGGGTTCTCTTCGCCCTCGGCAGAAGCGATGCGCTTCTTGGACTTCTTGATCACTTTCTTCTTCGTGTCCTTCTTGGCCGACGGTGTATCGGTAGGCTCCTCGCCACCGTTATCATCATCATCGGTCTGAGTCTCTTCGGTCCCTGTATTGGTCTCCTCGCCCTCACCAGGAGCAGGATTACCGTCCTCGTCAACCCAACGGCGACGCTTACGGGCCTTCACGGTGGCAGCGGAGAGTTCGATATCGGCCTTACCATTGAGGATCTGCTGAACTTCAGCAGCAATGAGAACGCCGCGCTTCTCAGCATCTGACAGAATACTTGCCATGAATTTTACCAGTTCTGTTGCGTTTTCTTGTATTGTTAGACTCTTGCCCCAGTCTCCGTGCAACGAGGAGTGGAACATGAACCGAGCCCAACGCTCAACTTCTTGCTCTTGTCCGTAGAGCCAAATGAATGTCCCTGCAGACGCGACAAGCCCACTGGCGACAGTGGTTACTTTAGCCTTACAGCTCTCCATACGACCAACAATCTGCTGAGTCGTATAGACATCGCCACCAGGTGTATCTAGAACGATACGCACCTGGTCTTTCTCGTCAGCTGTGTCCAGCACTTCGAGAACTTCCAGATATTGCGTTATCGGTCCGATCTCACCCACTAAGCTTATTGTGATAAGCTCACCGCCAGCGGCATCCTCTCCCAAGGGGGTTTTAGATATCGCAGGTGGAATTCCTCCGAACGGCTTCGGCATTGGAATGTTCACTCCTTGTGGGATGACCATGACAACACCTCCTTAGTTCGAAAAGCACATATCAAACAGCGAGACGTTCTTCCCGTCGTTCGTGAACAATTTAGGTGACGCACCTCTGGTGAGCACCGTGTCCTTCAACGTTATCTTGTCGCACATGAATGCGTCAAGTATGCGCTGATCTGTGATTATCGACTCTTGGCCGACGGATTGTAGTTTTTCCTGTGTCTCTAGGAACTGCTCCTTGCTAGCCTGAATTTCAACGTCAGCGACGTCGAACTTCCTGGAAGCATCTAGAGAAATTCCATAAGACTCGGTTGCAACATTGGGGTCTCTGAACCGTTTGCTTGCTTTTAGGAAGCCCGGTCCATCAACCGCATCGAAGGTAACCAAGCTCAGCATCTTCTTTTGGACGATGCCATTCTTAGTTCCTGTCTTGACCGCAGCGGATCTAAGACTGAACGATGTGTTGCGCAAACCATCCTGAAAACTCTCCTCAAGATACTTACCGTAAGGACCGAAAGGCTTGACATCTCCATAGATCATGATGATGTCATTACCACAGTCCACACCGTAGACTCTTGTGAAGAAATGGGAAACCTTTGTGCGGTCTATGTACAGAAGACGGTCGAGAGACTTATCTCCAGTCAGGAATGGGTGACCCCACTCGCCTTCCATATCTCCTGTAGACACGTTGGCCGCGAACCTCGCTTTAGCATCTGTGATGCAGTGCAGAACAGAGTTCTTTTCGTAAGAGCAGTTGTTACGGGAGTCACAGCCTATAACCGTAAGAGGGATGCCTGTGTAGACACCATCCTTGTTGGGTTTAATAGCTTTGAGTTTCCTCCCTTCCATCTCCATTTGCGTCGAGATGGAGAATACGACATTGTTGCCGTTCATGCATTCTCCTGTTGTAGAAGGTGGATTAAGTGCGCAAGAGATCTTCGATAGGACTGTTCATCGTATTCGGATTGTCCAAAGCAGCATTGATGCCGTTCTTCATATCCGCACCGACTATACGTGCCTGAGTAGAACGAGCTGCGTGGGCAACATCGTTCAACTGGATCCTCATGAAATCATCTTTCATCGGACTGTTTCGGTACTGCACGTTAGGATCATTCGCATCTCTAGACATGTAGGAGAAGATAGCTTCATAGACGACATGGTCGACAGGGAAGGTAATGCCTGACGTCTGTCTGATCTTGTCGAAGATGAAAGCCTGATCTTCATACGTCATCGCTTTAAGCGTATTGCCGTACTTGATATATTCAAGCCAAATGTAGAATGCGAGCTTCTCCTCCACGATAAACTTCGTGGTCTTCATGAAGACATCACCTTTGTTGAAGATGAGCTGCACGTAAGCTTTGTTGTCGATCACGATGTTGTTGATCTCAGATGGGAACATCTCTACTCTGGCTACCAGGAAGCAGCCAGATTGAATCCCATCAACTTCCATATCGAAAACACCTAGTGTCGTGACGGAGTCAGCAACCCTGAGACATTCGTAATTCTCTAGTTTCTGAAGAATAGTCACTATACACTTATCCCCCGTGAAGATCACGGGGGAGTTAGCGTCTTTCTGCGAAAATTTCTTCAAGACCGCTGGATTCTTCATTTAACCTTCCTTTCAGCCTCTGAAGATGAAATCATAAATGGCATAATCTGGCCACAAGATCACATCTTCTTTAGCGATGTCAGTCGGTTTCGTGAAAAGCATCCCTCTCGCCGACATAAAATTGTCCTTGCTTGACTTGAGCTGCACTATTGGCAACTCAGGTCTAACAGTTACAGTCGATGTCTTCCAACGAATCGGTTCAGAAACATCGGCATAAAATGTAACAGTGTGCTCCTCACGGGCATAATCATAAACTAAGTCCGTCACCTGGTCAACAAGCAATCCTCTTGCAAGCTGATCGAACTGTGTTCGATGTGAACTTGCATAAGTGTTGGTTGTGATCTGAGGATTGGGCTTAATCGGTTCAGCAGTTGTCCACCATTTCGGATGAACGACTATCTGAAGATTTGGTTTGTTTACAATCACGAAGAAACTGTTATCATCTTGCATCAGGGACCAGATGTCAACAGTGGCTTCAAGAACAGTCTTGGTCGTCAGAAGTTTGCCTTCGCAGATCTGTTCATCGATAAGAGAAGCAGGTGAGATAGCTCTCTTGTTGAGAAGGACAACATTCCCGACAACTTTGTAGTTCTTGGGAGTTAGGATCCTTCCCTTCAGAACGACAATAAGAGACTGCGTCTTAGAGTTGAACCTTCCGGCAGGAATAGTCACTTCTCCATTGAGACTTCTCTTGCAGTCAGTCATCCGGAGAAAAGAACACCCACCCTGACTATCGAAATCCATCAGAACCATCCCTCGGTTCCGTTTGTTAGGATCCTTGTAGTACTTGATCTCGTCGACTACTTTCCCGTCAGAATTGGTATACCTTCTACCAAGAGTGACAAACAACCTTCTGTCTACAACTTTGGGAAAACAAGCAAAACCATTACAAATAGGAAGAGTAACATCAACATGGATTGTTGGGTAGTTAAAGTCGAACTGATAACCAAGTACATTAGGGTTATCGGGATCCACAACCAGCGCTTCCCAAGTACTGTCGACCTTAAAAGGGAGCGCATGTTTCTCGCTATCCGGGTTGATGTACTTAGGAGAACAGTCATTATAAAAACGAAGCCAATGATCCAAATAAGTAGTTTCGTGAGCATATTCCACCTCACTTACTTGGACTTTCGAGGGAGGAACGAACGGGCGACTGATTCGGTACTGGGCATAGGTTTCCGAGTCGAGGATGAAGTTACCTTCCTCGTCCGTTGGTCCAAGGTTCCAATCTTTAATCCCGGTCCTGGCCCGAGTGAAGTTGATTGCGACATATTCATCCCCTTCCTTACCATAGCCAATAACAGCGCCCTCCTTGTACAGGAAGGGCGCGTCGGCCATATTGGCAAAAAATGAAGAGGAATAGAAGTCCATCTTGCCGGACTCGAACGCATGTAATACACGATCTATTGTCATTGACGAACTCCTATTCTCATTTGTTACTTGTTGCCACGGAACGTGAGGGCAGCAATAGAAGAGTCCATTCCCTCACGGACCATGTCCGCACGGTTCACGAAACCGATCAAGCTTTCCACAGCCTTGTAGAAGCTATCGGAGTTGTGACCGAACGATTCGAGAGTATGCGTCTCGTTAGGAAGCGAAGCACGGATGTTCGAGACAGCTGCAAGGAAGTTCTCCTTGGAAGTCTTCATCTTGGACATTGCCGTGAGTGCATCCTCTTTCTTGTGGTAGCCGAGATCGACAAGAGTGTACTCCTGACGAGCCAGCTTGCTTGCAGACTGAGACAGCGAGACATTGGTAGCACAGGCATTGATCACTTCAGTGATGGCATCTTCAGTCTCTTCCGTATGGAACGGAATGTAGACCTGATGTCCAGTGCCCTGACCATTGTTCTCGTCGGGTTCCGGAGGATTCTCCTGCGTCTGCTGTTCCTCGTCATAGATACGCACCATGAGAGGAGCGACCTTGTTAAGGAACTCAGAAGCAGCATCGAGTGCTTCGGTAACCTTGTCGATAGCAGCACATGGGAAGCACGGATCAGCGAGCTTCTCTGTAGTAGCTGCTTTGCCGAATGCATTGTCCGACACCCGATGGTTGAACCTCAGTTCCCAAAGAGCCTGATCGTCCTTGACGGCAGCAGCCTTATTGAGAACATTGGTCAGATCCGCCTCTCGCTCAGCCACGAGGTTTCTGAGAGCCTCAAGAGTCTGATACTCCTGCTTGGTGAGACGATCGATGATCTCCAATCTGAGTTTGGTCTTCTCAGCGTTGGACAGAGTGTCAACTACAACAGACTTACCGAGAAGTCCTTCGAGGGCACCGTCAGACCCATTGATGCTATCGTAGAGTTCAGCTGTGAACGGACCGTTCTTGAGGATGAAGAGTGACTGGTTAAGGTTAGCCAGCACTTCCATTGCCTCTTTGTGAGCTTCAGTGAGCTTGATGTTTTTCATTGTATTCTCCCAAAAAGAAAATGTTGTTCGGATTCCGTATATTTAAAAGTTAATCTACGTTACACGTAGGTAACATATACACGAAACCCGAACGAATTTATCAGACGACTTTCACGAATCGCTGAGGTGTTGACGGTATTTCCTTGTTGACTTCGTATGCCGTGTCATTAACGAACCTGTTATTGGTCGCATCAAACACGAAGTATTGCACGCCAGACTTGTAGGTCGCGTCAGCTGTCGGACTATACGGGAACCGAACCTCAACAGGAACTCCATACACCCACTTGTAATCGACAGTGTCCTGGTCTTTAACCGCGAACTCCACGATCACTGAGCCCATCACCTGCGTGTTAAGGAGATCGTCGTCTCCAACCACAGTAGGCAGAGGACCACCGAGGGTGTTGGTAGGATAGTACCTGCTTCCAGAGATATTCTCTCCGTTGATCACAAGGTTGATCGCCGCATTGTTCATCGAGAACTGTTCAGGTATTTCCTTCCAGTCTGAAGTTATCGGACGGAGTCTCTGCAGGAACCAGGAGGTTCTCTGATCAGCGTTGAGAACTGTACCGACGACTGTGCCTATAACCTCAGTGTAAGTGGAAGTTGTCTCATCGAAGGTGAAGTACCTGAAGCCTGCCTGAACCTTGATGGTATAACGGTTAACCTTAGTCTTACCAGGGACTGTTGGGACCAAAGTTCCAGACTTGTCGAAATACTCAACTCCTTCAAGGGCATACTCAGAAGAGAGAGCATCGTACGTGTCAACTTCGGCGATCGTACGGATACGATATCTGTTGACAGCATCAGTCATTCCATCATTGTCGACATCGACAGGATCAGGATAAGCCTTAGTGAAGTAGTTCTTGAGGAACTCCGTCTTATTCATGAACGAATCGACGGTAGCTCTACCGATGTACAAGGTATAACCAGTACCAGTCTCAGCAGGAACACACTCTATCCAAGGACGGATAGCGTCAGTCACAGAACCATAAGGAACCTCACCAGAAGTGTACTCCTCAATAACAGAGGTATCAGTCCTGAACGAACCGATAAGCCACTTGGCAGCTATACCCATGTCAGTCCACGGCTGGAGACGCATCGCAACATTCTGTCTGTACACATCTGACTCGTAGCCGTCTTTCTTGACGACGTAAGCAAGTCTTCCGTGTTCATACAGACCGAAGTTCTCACCTAGCATCTTAGGATCAAGAGCAAGGACACTTCCATTGGGGTCTTTGTAAGATGCGTTGTTGAACAGGAGGTTCATGGAACCACCAACCGCGCTTCCTTCCGATATCAACTTCGGTTCAGTGAACTCGTTGTTGTAGGGAAGGAACATGAACACATACTTACCCGTCTTGTAGTCCCACACTGGGATGGTACTTACCTTACGGACAGTTGTGCTAGCTCCAGCAACTACTTTGACCCTGAGGGTAGTGGAGACGAAGTTCTTCGACATGTTCTCGAACACTCCAGACACTTCTGTCGGGAAGAACTTGAACAAGACGCTGAAGATCTGTCCTACATTGGCAGAGTTGATGTTCTCGATGCCGTACGCGAAAGACTGTACATTGTCGATAGGAACTACTTCGGATGAACCATCGTTGAAGTTGAGAGTAGGATGAAAGATCCATCCAAGCTCCTGAATAGTCCTACCAACTTCAAGCTTAACAGTCCCATCTGTGTCAAATTCAGCATTCTGAACCACCACAGAGAAGTTGTCAAGCTGTTTGGTTATCTTGGTAGTTGGGTTAAGGACAGAACCAGGCTTGACTATGAGAGTCAAGCTAAGAACCATCCGGTAAGCATCACCCTCGAACTCATAGACTTCCATCGTCACGGTTTCACCGGACGAAAGATTTACTCCTGGCTTGAGATAGCATCTCTCAGGGTAACGAATGGATGCATCCGGGTTAGTAGACTCTGTTATCCATCCTTGGAACTCCTGATAACCAGCACCAGAGTAGTTGTTGATGAACTGATCACCACGGACGAAGATCCTAGCATAACCAGGATCATCTCCAGAAAGCAGATAACCAACCTTGGTAGGTTCCTTGTCACCCTGCTTAGGATAGACATTGTAGTCCGTACCAGGAACAAGCTGTCGATAAGACTTCTTACCTGTCTGGTCGTAGACCTCTAGATAGTACGTCTTCCCCGAAAGGTAGTACTCATCAAGTGTCTTGCAGCGCACGCTGGCAGAGGTCGGGTCCGGAATGATGACAGTCCGGTAGTTTGCCCCAACTTTGATGGCGAAGAGTTTGCCTTGGTTGCCAGAGAGCTTATCCTTGGTGAGAGTGAGGCTTGTAGTTGTTTCTCCAGAATACGGGATAAGTGCATCGTTCGTGATTCCTATTAGAGACTTGTCCGGGACAGCAATCGAATGGCCTTTAGCATCCCTCAGGGCGTAGGCGTAGAGTCTATGCCCATAGAGCATGAGTTTCCTATCAGGGCAAGCCCTAATGAGATCCTCGTCCTTCTCGAGATACAACATGAACCTATCGTTGCCATAGTCCACTATCCTGGTGGAAGCTTCCGTATCCTGTCCATTAATAGACGGGACCAAGATGGACTTGAACGTTGGGTTGTCACCCTGATCGTCGACAGACTCAACGATCAGGATGGATCTTTCTTTGAAGTTACCGTAGTCCGTGTCACAGACAACGACACTGTTGACAGCAGGAACGTACTTCCCCGTCTGGTCAGCATGAGCCTCATTAACTTCGTACCAGCCTTTCTCTTTAGGGTTAACTGGAGAAGTACTAGAGATGCTTACAGGAGTGAAGGTGATCGTTCTGTTGGCATAGCTTCGTGTGTAGTACGTCTTATCCTGGACAGTTATGTCTTCGGTAGGGATGTACTGGTCGTTGTCAGGATCATAGATCTGGGTAATTCGGACGACATCAGGCCCGATATTTCCAAACAGGACTATCGGGTTATCTGTAGAAATTCCTCTACTCATTTCTTAGTTTCCTTGTGTTTGATGTTGTCTTCCGGCAGGAATACCTCACACAGCTCACGAAGAGTGTCGTAGTCCTCCCTGTACTTGGCGACAAGCGGATGATAAATGCCATACACATCGATGAAGTTCAGGTAGTAGTCCAACATCTTCCCCTTGTCATAGATGACATCCAGATCGTACAAAGCCTTGAAGTACGTGTTATCCAGGAACTGCTTCTTATAAGCTTCGATATTCGCACAGTCTTTAAGACGTGTGATCTCGTAACTTTCGTCAGTCAGGTACTTGGAGATAATAGCTTCAAGGAAGATAGAGTACAATCTGTGGGAATGGGGTATGATCGCAGTCATATCAGGAAGTTCGAAGTCCTCGATGAAGAACTCATGGATCTGTTCGATCCTTCTGAGATCCTCTTCCATAGCTTCATCATAGTCCATGATGTCCTTGATCATAGTGGACACTGAGGTTTTGACTTCATAGGTCGCACCGTTCCTGCACTTAACAGGATTGAGTGTCATCTCTCCCAACATCTGCTTGTAGTTAGCCACAAGCTTGCCGTCTACAACAAGTGTACTGAGTTCATCGAACCAGATGGGAGTTTGTCCCTTCCAGGAGATGTGAGATCCAATGACGAATCCCCTCTGTACAGAATAAGGTATAACAGTAGTGTTGGTTCTAATGACGTTCAACTCATTCTGTTCCTGCAGGTAGCTGACACACTGTCCGTAAACAGTGATGGTGTCTTTAGCACCTTCGATCGTTTCATAGCCCGAGGTGATGTAGTCCAGGTTGGGAATAAGACGCTTGTTGTTGATGAAGACTAGCTCGCTGTCCAGAGGGATGGCGAGCTGGTTAGCCGCACCATTTTCCTTCCAGAGCTTCTCCCCTATTATCCCAGTTGTGCCAGGGAAGTAGGAGGTGTCGTGGTAACCGCCACGGACTATTTCGAACGACTGAGAGTCTTCGACCGTGTTCGGACCTTCCATGATAAGGTAATCTTCCCCTCCGGCAACTATAGCCGGGAAGAAGGTGAAGGTATAGGTTTCCCTATCGAACACACCAAGATCCTCGGGATCCATCGGAGTGTAGACGTTCTTGGTAGAGCCGTCTATGTCCTCAGTTGTTCCAACCATGTAGATCTCCCAAGAGTCCAAGGTAGCGAACTTGTGCTTAACCTCGGCTTCCTCCTGGTGGTCTCCCATGTGCAGGATCTCGAAGGAACCTTTGTGTCTCCTGTCGAACAGTTCAACAGAAATAGTGTCGTTCAACTTGACATCGTTCTTCAACTCGTAGATGGGATCCATATCCTCAGCAGATGTAATGTCTCCAACAACTCCGTCCAAGCAAGCCAGTTCGTTGGGATCGAGCCCGATCAAGGAACCAGTGAAGAGCATATGCCCGTTGTTGTTCTCAACGAACTCAAGCATACTCTCCCCAGGGTTGTAGTCAACTCCCTTGACAAGCTTCCTGTATTCCCTATCGATACGTGCGAAATAGACAACATCGTCCTCGAAGTTGAGAGCTAACCGACCACGTTCTCCGTTGTCATCGAAATCTTCCTCAACAACTTTGACTGGAGTGGCCTCCACAACCAAAGCACGTACGTACTGATCACCAAGCGTCTTGTAATACCTGACGTCATTCCTGAACGTGTGATCCTTGGTTTCCCTATATACCTTATTAATACTCACCTTGAGACGAGTGGAGTAGTTAGCAGAGATGATGGAAGCAGCTTGAACAGTCTCGATGTCATTGTGGTCGATCTCCCTGACATCAGTGTTGGTCGAGCAAGTCTCGTGCCAGGACACGTCACACTGATCTACCCTAACACCATTGTGGTAGACTACAGGGTAGTAGTCCTCTGTTTCCAATTCAGGGTAGCTCAGAGCAAGGGGAACTGACACAACTACAGATTGGGTTCCTGCTTTAGTAACCCTGTAGTGGAAGATCCTCTTGCCTATAAGAGCAAGGACGTGGAAATACCCGAGAATATCGATGTAGTCCTGGATACTTCTCGAAGTGTAGAACGGACACATGTAGGTCTTGATGGGATCTCCAGCCTGGTGATGAGGGCAAAGAGCATTGATACCACAGACTGAGCACTGACCACGACAGACAGGGTTGTCTGCGTAATTGTCCCTCTTGCACCACTGTTTCAGATCGGTGGAGAAGTCTTCTTCATCGATAGCCACGAGGGTCTGCTCTTTACATCTCCTTCTAAGAAGAGCATCAGCGTATTTGCTGCTTTCCAGGAAGTCAGCCTTCCAGAACAAGAGCTTAGGATCACCGACAGTCTGCCAGCTGTGTTCACCAAGAAGCATCTTGATGATATCGTCATCATCCAGGTTGTAAAGGAAGTCGATATAGTGACCATCCCGAATGAACATGGAGGAATGTCCGTGCGTTCTCACATAAACCCTGACTGTGATACCCTCCCAGCCTTTGAGAGTGGCAATATCACTCAGTAGAGATGTACTGATGCTGAAGTCACTGTGAGTTATCTGGTGGAACTTGTCTACCCTGTCACAGGCGTACAGATGCAGTCCTTCAGTGCAATCCTTCCCAGTGGGATAGACCCACAACCCACACGTATCTGGGGTTATTAGTCTGTATTCCGGGTTAAGTGCTTTTGGGATGTGAATGAGAAGTCTTCTCTCGTTAGTAGGAGGAATAGACGGATCCTCAGTCTCTTGATCGATATAGATCAGTTCATCCTTGAGCTCAACATCAACCACTCCAAGGATGTCCTCATCCACAACAGCCTCGACATAGTCCTTGGCTTGGATAAGGGAAGAATAGTCACCGACACAGAGCATGCCGTTCTTAGTGACATAGTCAGCTTCGGCTATCTTTACAGATTCTCCTTTACCAGTGGGAAGCGCAACTCGCCCGATGGTCGCCATTGACCTGATTTTGGGAAGCTGAGATGCAGTGAGTCTAGCGAACCCAACTTTGTTATCGGCAGTCTCGTCACTGTCGAAGTACTTCCCGAAGATCATGTCATCTGCATGAGGGAAGCAAACTCCCGTCTCGTCGTATTTACCGATATCTCCAACGAGCTTCCTGTACATGTTGGACTCAACTGCCACGAGCATGCAGTCGTTCTGGTCAGCTTGTTTGATGTAGATGTAACCTCTGTTGAGGCAGATACCTTCAGTGGTGAACATCTGAAGGTCGAGGTGATTCTTGGTGCAGTAGGTGCTGAACAGAGTCCAATTCGGAATGTTGAGAACAGTTGAACCGAAGAAGGAAGCAGGTACTGAATAAACAGCGAACTGCAATCCATTCTTCGGCAACCAGTCCATCAGTTCCTCGTCACTCGAGTACGGCGGCAAGAGGATGCTGCCGTACCTGCTCGGGAAGAAGCCTGCAGCAAAGTAAGGACGATAGAGAACTTCACCCTGTCTATCCTTCTTCGGAACGCCGTTGTTATCCAATTCGACATTCTTACTTAGGAGTTCGGGCTTGATGTAAGACCGATACTGGGTGTAAGGTTCATTCCAGACCCTGTCAAAGACATACTTCTCAAGATGTTCACAGATCCTCTTAGTCGTACTGAGTTGCGTTGTCATCTTGTTATTCTCTCGATAATGAATTTGTTCGCGACGATATCGTCAGCGAATCTGTCCATCTTCTTCTTGAGATTCGGACCACCGAACTTGAGAAGATTCATGAACAGTGGGTTCTTGCCTCCTCTCACATTATTAAGAAGGAGGTAGACGAAGTAAGGAGGATAGTCCATGGCGAACATCATGTTCTGGCTGTCCATCGGTGAACGAGACATGAGAACGTACAACATCCTCTCGTTGATCTTCTGCATGCGCAGAGGACCGTGTTTCCGGATGAGCTCGCAGATAACTGCGATGTTGAATTCACCACCTGGTGCGATCTTCTTCCTCGTCTCTGCTACCTGCTCGAAACGTCTGTACATATCCTGCATCGATCCACCTTCATAGAGGAACGTGCAGCGATTGAGCAGCGGAGGAACATCCTGTTTGGCTGCTTTGGGATCGTCGAGCATCTGCGCGATGTAAGCTGCAAACATCGTCCTGACGAAATTGTACTCCTCGAGGTTGTTCAAGTTGAACAGACCTTTGAGGTGCATCGCGAACAGGGCAGAGTAAGCCTCGATAACAGGAACACTAAGTGCCGGAGGGAGCCACGTGTCAGAGTCATTGTAACTCATGCAGAGCAAGCCCTTAGTAACCAAATTGGCGAATCTGGTTACGTTAGCAACCTGTAAATTCCTATTATATGCATCGCGCCTTGAAAGGATTGGGGTTAGATTTACCCAAACTTTCTGGTAGGCCGGTGGCATGGACTTTGCGATGTACTTTCCGTCAATGGAAATGTCTTCCAAAGTAAGAACTGTCGGAATGTCTGCCAAGCCAGTGGTGTCGAACATCACGAACTCGCGCAGCTTCCCTAGGCTCATTGCCTTGTTGTAGATCTCGATGAGTGGAGTGGATACAGTCGGCTTCACGGTCGACTGTAGGTACTCTATTCCGTCGAGTCCCAAGACAGACGCTCGATTTTTCGCCAAAAAAGTCGCAGCCTCCACGCCGCGTTTACTAAGGTCTAAGCTGACCCCGTAAGGGGTCTCCGAAAGTGTGAGTTTATTCATACTTTTCTCCTGAAAAGGCGAAGTAAAAACTATGGTCTTTTGCGAGACTATAGCATGGTTCAAAGAACAAAAAGGAATAAATCAAATGTCAACTGTTGCTCCTTATCCTCACGTAGAGATTGGGGTCAGAGACGAGTCGATTTACATCCCTATTGACACTGAGGACATGCCGCTTTCGCAGCCGCTGTACTTCATGCGTGCCAAGAAGGGCCCTGTCGGGGTTCCTGTCTGGTGCGTGTCGTACGACGTAGCCTGCAGGGTGTTCGGCGCGGACACCTTCAACAAGCGCAGTCCGTACTTCTCGGAACAGGCGAAGTTCTTGCTCCAGACGTTCCCGATGAACGGCGCATGGATTATGCGTGTTGCCGGTCCGACGGTCACGTCCGCTGATATCCAGATCGAAGTGGGTATCTCTAAGGAGACGGTCGATGTTCCGCAGTGGCAGAGGGACGAGAACGGCGCATTCGTTCTCGAACTCGACGGATCGAAGATTCCGATCAACGATGAGGGCAAGCCGTGCGAGAAGATAGAGAATCCTGATCACAAGGCTATCTATCGTCGCGCGACTGAAACGATCGCTATCCAGGGTCGTACCTACTTCACGCGCGATGCGAATCGTTCCTACGCTGCTATCAACCGTAGGGATCGTCGTATCAAGGACGTTGAGTATTTCGCTGGTAACGGCACGCCTACTCTGGCTGTTGTCGATACTGCCACAGAGACTGAGCCTAAGGCTGGTGTCCGTTACTTCGAGTTGGACATCACGGGTGAAGAGGGTGCTGAGACGTATGCTGCGAAGTATATCGTCGATCTGACCGCTTTCGATAGCGAGAAGACATACCTCAAGCTCACGGGCTGGTCCGGTGGTTACACGGCAGTCACGACTGTCGATGATGGTTCTGGTACGCAGGTTGGTCCTGTGCTTCCGCAGATCCCCGTTGGTAACACGCAGGGTGATCGCTTCGTCAAGATTCAGGAGAACGTCAGCCTCAAGCTCGTTGAGGTCGATGGCGGTTACGCTGTCGATGCTTCTGATTCCGAGACGGCTGCGGCGTACGGTTCGTACTTCTTCATGGGTACGCTCGACGAGACCGATCCTTACACGTACACGAACGCTGAGGTTCCGGCTGGCACGTACATCGCTGACACCGAACTCTACTACTTCTACGGCTGGCTTGATGACTACACTCTCGAGCCGCAGGCCAAGATCCCTGGTCGCAAGCTTGTGTGGCGTGCTCGTGTCGCGGATCGCTCCGCTGATACTGGTCGTGCCGTTGGCAAGTTCAAGACCTACGAGACCGAGAACTTCAAGTGGTATCCAGTCGTGGATATCGTTGCGGAGAACCCGGGTAAGTGGGGCGAGTCGTTCGGTATTCGTCTGTACTTCGACAAGGATCGCAACACGATTGCGCTCCAGCAGCAGAACGGTGCTGTCAACTACACGGTTGCTCCTATCGAGCTTCTCGATGGTGACACGCTCCCGACGGCGGTTGTGTCGTCGACACAGGACATCTGCGTTGTCGGTACGATGCGTGACGGAGTTGTTGACCTCGAGACCGACGTTGACCTCTCGCTCAACAAGCGTATCCCGAACATGTACAAGGGCCTGCAGACCCTTCCGATCAAGATCGTTCCGGTCTCCGAGGCTTGGAATGCTATCGGTAAGGAGTTGATGGCTGCTGAAATCTCGCAGGAAGCCCGTCGTGAGATCAAGCGTCTCTATCCGACGTTCCGCACTGTTGTGGACACTGAGGGTACCGAAACGCCTGAGACCTTCGTGGATGCTCTCTACGGCAAGGTCGTCACTGACATGGCTGATGTTGGCGAGCTCGATGGTCACATGGCTAACCCGCTCAGCTGCATGGATGCGGAAGAGATTCCGTACTTCACGACGGCTGTTGTGGACAGCGATGATGAACTCGTTACTGCCGACTCGCGTATCGATGTTGCGAAGGTCTATGTCCCGGCGCAGTCTGTCCCGATTTACCTCGGCGGCGGTAACGACGGCGATATCCTCGATAACGACATCGAGAAGTACATCCGTGCGCAGATCAAGGCTGGCCAGGGTGGTACGCAGGAATATCTCCTCGACTATCCGCGCTGCCCGTTCAACGCAATCTACGACTCTGGTGTGTCGGTGAAGACGAAGAAGGCGTACATCGACATGATGGCCTTCCGCGACAACGTTGTGATCAACCTGGCTACTCAGACGACCTGGCGTACGGCGACGAATGAGGAATACTCGCTCAACGGTGAGTACCCGAACAATCGCTCGGACGACGAGTCGATCGGTGCGTCGCTTCGCTCCTATGCGTGGCTGATGCGTGAGGACGTGAACAATGGTACGGAAGCGTGCCGTTGCAAGATCTTCCTTCATGCTGGTAAGATCAGTGGTTTCGATGGCTGGGTACCTGCGACCCTCTGGATCGCGATGAAGGATGCCGAGTATCTGAACCTCGATCACATCGATCAGGAGCCTGCTGGCCTGCCTAACTCGGCGGTCACTTGCTTCACTGAGGTGTCGTGGCGTGCTGGAACTGCGGACACGCAGAGCCGTTGCTGGAATGCTGGTCTCAACTACTGGCAGTCTTACGACAAGGATACGGCTGATGGTCAGGCGCGTCTGCACTACGCTGCGCTCCGTACTGTCTACCGCTACGAGACTTCTGTTCTCGTCGACTCGGGCGTTGTGAACGCGCTCTGCTTCTCTAAGGACATCGTCCGCAAGAGCTGGGCTAAGTTCTCTGGCGTCAAGATGTGGTCGGCTGAGCTGAATGCTCGTGTCACCAAGGACCTTACTCAGCGTCTCAGCTACATGCTGAACGGTAAGTATACGGCCGAGGTGAATGTGTATCAGACTGATGAAGACGTCAAGCTCGGTTATACGCGCCACGTCGACATCATCCTGACTTCGCCCGCTACCAACCGCGTCTGGCAGACCACTATCATCTGTCGTCGTGAGGGTTACGATCCCAATGCGGCTGAGTAATCCAACACGAAAGGAGATTGAAAAATGGCAAGTTACGAAAACTTTCTTAAGAACAAGAAGGTTCTTACGCCGGATGGTGGCATAGTCTCTGACCTCATCACAGGTGGTCAGCTCGGTTACGGTTACAAGGCCTCTGGCTTCGACGCCGCGACCCCGCTGGCTCTTCCGCCTGCGTTCATCGTCGTCCTTCAGACTCCTACGATGTGGGATAACCTGAATGACGAGGGTGTGCTTCGTCAGACTGTGAAGTGTCTCTTCGAGACACACGCCAAAGCGGTCACTGGTATCGATGCGAACTACACGCTCGAGAATCAGGGTCAGCCTGTCGGTCACGACTCGCAGGAACTCAAGGTTCCGACGCGCTCCACTCGTGCTCCTGTTGATCCGAACTTCACCTGGAGTGAGGTCACGGGTAACCTGGTGTGGCGTGTCATGCATCGCTGGATCTGGGATATTTCCAACCCGGATACTGGTACGGCGTTCGAGCACGAAGGTGCCAACGTCAGTGAGGCTGCGCTCAATACGTACACGATGTCCTCGTATGCGTTGACGTTCGCGGTTCTCCAGTACGACAAGACGATGCATCCTGATCGTATGCTGGATGGCTCGATCATCACCAACGTCTACCCGACGACCACTGGTGAGTTCGGTATGGAGAGGACGGAGGGAACCACGAAGGTTCCTGAGCGTGCTATCGCCTTCACTGGTTACATCATTCACAACGAGCGTACGAAGGAGATCGCCCGTACCATCGCCAAGAGCATCAAGCTCCGTGGTGAGACGTACAAGGTCGCCCGTGCGAACGTAGATGACAATGTGCCGGTCAGCCAGCTGCTCGGTACAGTTGGTCTGGGTGACAATATCCAGCTCACGCGTACCGCCGAGCGTAAAGACTGGAACATCGCTGCTCCTAGCGGTGAGAAGGGTCCTACGAATCAGCTCAACTACCCGTACGCGATCAAAGGTTAGCGTAAGAACTTCGATCTACAAAGTCAAGTTCAACATCTCCATCCTGGGCCCTCACGGGTCCAGGATGGGATCTTTTTCTTTTTGTTAGGTGGGACAGGATTGGAATACCCATTTGTGAACTATGGGGATCCATCCAGCTCCATGATAAAGGTAATAAACCATAGAGGGAAATACTCTGCGGATTTTACTCAAGGACAATCGATCTTAAGTGCTCCTGGATGGCTCTCCAGGTGGGTACTTATACAGAACAGATGTAGATATATTCAACTACAGTGAAGGAGGCATTAGCGACCTAGGTAGATGTGGAATATGGGATTCTGTTACAACACATCCAATACAGAAAACCAGATGGCTCTCCAAGGTGGAGAGTATCTATACGTCAATCCACGAAACAACTTGTCTGCACGGGTAACGCAAATTAAATATGATGGCACCAGAGAATTTATTCCATATAACTCGAATAAATCTAAAGAACAGAACGAATTGGTGATATGGCTCTCCTAGTGATGTGAGAGGTAGTACGTGGCAGTATGCAGCATCTAGAATAGGTGTTCAAGGTAGGTACGGAGAATGGACTAATATTTGGAACTGGCCATACAGCTCTCGGTCTTATGAATCACCAGTAAGAGAGTTAAGGCTCTCCCAGGGAGGTGTAGGAATGCATAGACCAGATGGAGACAATGGAAATCCTTGGGTATGTGGATCTACAACTGTAAACAACATTGGACAACCTCTGACGTATTACTCGAGAGTTAATCTTGGCGCAGATTCTGTGAAGAAAGTAGTAAGGCTCTCCCACTCATAGGTGCAGCAGATTTCGGATTAATGATGTTGACTGTGGGCTACCCTATGGGTTATGCAGATCATGGAAACCAAGGAGTCGATCATCCTGACAGACCTAGATTTCAAAGGCTCTCCGCCGGAGGTGGAAATGAGATTAGACCTTTTGGATCAATTATTGACTTTAACGGTCAACTCGATTACCTAGGAAATGGGTGGGTATATTTCTTACCAAATGATCCGTTATGGACCAATAAGTCTTATTCTAAAAGGCTCTCCAAAAATAAAAACATAGGGTAGGGTGGGCACGAAGCCCACCCTACCTCTATTTCGAAGGCCTTACATATCGAAGTTGAGTTCGTCTCCACCTCCACCACCTTCGCCTCCCTCACCGCCTTCTCCACCTGTTTCACCACCTTCCTCTGTACCAGAGTCAGTAGTGGTCGTTTCAGATGTAGGAGTGTAAGTAGACCCAGCACCTTCACCGTTGTTGGTCTGATCAGCAAGTTGGTTAAGTCCCATCTTGGCGATGTTGTCCATACGACGTTTGAAGTTGTTGAGGAACATAATGAGTTTGGCAGGCTGTTCAGTAGAGATCTCCTCGATATCAGGAATGTCAGCGATCTCATGGAACCCAAGACGAGGCAAGAAGTCTCGAATGAGCTTAGCCTTAGCGACTGCTCTGACCGAAGCCATAAGAGACCTGACGTCGTCATTAGGAGCGACATCATCAGGATAGATGCACTCGAGTATCTTGTCTATAGCGTCAACCTGAGCATTGATCTCCTCGAAGTGAGCTTTGTTACCAACCATATTCGGCGGAGGAAGAAGGAGTTCGACAGTGCCTATAACTCTCTTAAGAGCTTCCTCTACATCCTCATCGTTGGAAGGATCCTGAGTTGTAACTTCCTTCTCATCGTCCTTCTCGGCTTCTTCGATACCGACCTTAGTCTTAGTCTTCTTGCCATCCTTGTCATCGTGGATGATCTTGCGGATCTCTTCCAGCAGGCTATCATGAGCCAGGATGTAGTTCATCAAGAAGATCTTGACCTGAGGTTTGATCATGTTCTGCCAGTTACGGACAGCATTGGAGAAGAACAGGTTGGAAGTCGCAACAGACCTGGAATATTCAGCCTCACTGAGCTGATTGAGAACAGAAGGAGGAACCTTAAGGGCAATACCTATCCAGTTGTTCAGAGTATCCATCAAGTCCTGATCAGGAGCTTGAGACTGACCATACGAAGTCTCAGTTGTGATGTTCAGGTCATCCGTGTTACCAAGGAGGCCTTTAGGCACAATAGAGAGATGTTGATTCAGGATGTTCTCTGCAGCAGTTGAAGGATCAGTCGGGAACTGAGGAACCTTCTTAGCCATCCAGGCATTGCGGACGATATTGAGAGTGCCCAGAACATTCTGGTTCTTCTCATCGACGTTCACCTCGATACGTCTATGCTTGGTGGCGTTGTCCACAGCCGCCATGATCTTGGCTATGGTCAACGTAACACGCAGACCAAGCAGATAGGCTATGTCCTCAAGGAAGGTCTTGCCTGTACCATCCTCACGATGAGCGAACCTGATGTAGGTCATCATCGGTGCAGGGACGAATACAAGTTTGATCTTGTTCTTGGCAAGGAGATTGAAGAACAGACACTTACCCACAGCTTCGTGGACATGAATGTCCAGTCCAGTAAGACCCTGCTTCTTAAGCTTAGACTCAAGAAGGTGGTTGACAGCGACAGCGAAGACTTGCGTCATCTGCTGAAGCACATCACTAGTCTGTACACCAGACTCCTTGTAGGTCTGCATGGTTATGCCGCCATAGACAGCCTTAGCTGCATTGGTAGCAAGCTTGTTGGTAGCATCGGTTGTAACACCACCATTGAAGACATAGTTACCACGAGCAGGTTGACCATTCTCATCCAGAGCAATGTAGTAGCCAATGTGGTTCTTGTTATCCCTAGGAGCACAGACAGGAATGACTGCGTCACAGGGAAACTCAATCACGATAGGCATATCGTTCTCGGCTGTCTTGATAACATCCGAAACAGTGTACACTGGGAGTTGGGGTCTTCCAGTTGCATCATCAGTGGGATTGAACCCACGAATCAGAGACATGGCTTCCCTGGTAAGTTCATCCAATTTAGCACTGGCTTCTTTCCTACCTTTAGTAAGCTGACGGATGTCCCTGGTGATGGTTATTGCATCGTGGTTGTCACTCGTTCTGAGAAGTTTGAAGGCTCCTTTAGCAAGGGCTTTAGCAAGCTGATCAGCTGAGGAGTAAAGTTTCTTTTCGGATTCCGACTTACCCTCAAGGGAGATGTGTTCTTTACCAGCGTTGCTCTTCTCGATGAGAGCAGCAGCCAGTGTCTCCATAGAGGCTTCCAGTTCCGAGAAGTTTTCAGGGATATCCATCTCATCAAGAGAGGGGACATTACTCTCTGTAGCAACTCCATCCGGAAGTTTCTTCTTAACAGTCGACCAGCTAGAGAAATCAACAAGACTCTCTGTAGATGTTACAGCATTGTGCTCATTCTCGAATTCCCTCTTGGCATCCTGGAACTTCTTAAGGGTTTCAGGATCCCACTTATCAGCAACCACATTGAGAATATCGAGTTGGTTCTTGGGGAGAACAAGGACAGGTTTAGCACCCTCTTCGAATCCAGCACAACCTAGCCACTCGGCCAACCTAGGGCCAAGGGCATACTCCTTGTTGAAATAGTCAGTGAGCTTGGAAGAAATACTTGCATTGACAGACTCGTCCAAACCAGGATGATTAACCTGGATGGCAATACTGTCAGTCTGCATCTCCAGAGGTGAGATAATGGAGGAGACGATAATCATCCTTGCATGATCGATCTCAGGAGCCATGATCTTCAAATTCTTCAGCTCGTCGATCGTCTTCCTAGTATTGGCGGAGATATCCGTCAACGTAGTCATGATCGCATCTTCAGTAAGCTGATCACGCTTCTTCTGAGCACGGTTCTGAAGAATACCGTCCAGGTGTCTAAGTTCTTGGGTTGAGAACATACCGAAGTGGGCAGTTTCCTCTGTTCCACGTCGACTGTCCGAGATCTCAGCGCTATTGTTGGTGCCGAAGAATCTTGCGACTCTCGACATCATTCTGTATGCACCTTCAGTAATACTTGACGCCATTGTATGTCCTTGCCTTTCTATAAGAAAAGGAGAAGTAGAAATGTCACTTTTAGGTACTCTTGCGAACAAGGAAATCAACGACTTCCTGCGCACTGTCACTATCAAGAACGCCTACTTCGCAACTCGTAGCAGAAACCGTCAGCTTCACGCTAATGTTGCATCGGTTCCGGACAATGTTGTCCCCTACTATAAGCATATAGCTGGAGAGTATATTCTCAAGGAACCTGTAGTCTGCAAGGTGAAGAATCCTAAGACGGGACTTTATGAGTCTCAGACCTATGCTGCAACTGCCCTCATTATCAACGAAGTGGGTCGTCAAAATCGTGAAGTAAATAATGCCGACCTCTATGAAGAGTCGGCCTTCGACGAGATGATGTACGTCGTTTCGCTTGATACTGGAGAGGAGATTCCATTCACCCTAGAGAACCTGCATGCAGAGTTCGCATCGGATGCTTCTGCAGTCCACGAAAAGACTCTTGAAGCATACAAAATTCCTGGTCGTTATTACGACCTTTTGTGTGAAAAATACCCAGCACAGGTAGACTTAATCAAAGCCATAGTATATCCTGTTACCGGCGTCCGTGGCATCACGGATGTCGAGTTAAACGAGTACGAAGTTAATGGAGAACCCCTTCCTGGTTATAAGCAAAGACGGCGTGATGCAATCGTTGCAGCAGCTGACTTTTCATTGCTCGCTTGTGACGAAACTATTCTTGAGGAATTGGAGCGTCACGACCTGATAACTTATGCGAAGATGATCCTTCGCAACCTCGATAAGAGGTGGAACATCCAGGAGTTCTGGAAGGAGCAAAATTACCCACTCGTCCTCTGGACGATTGTGTGGTGTTCTCTGAAGCTAGGTCTCATCACCAGGCGTTACGAAAACATCAAGACTCAGTTTGCTCACTCTAGCCATGTGTGGGACTACCTTGAGTCCAAGGGGATGGAACCTTATCGTGGTTACTTGACCACGGCTCAGACGAAGTTTCTCTACAAGAACATCGAGTACATTCTCAGGAATAGAGGTAAGCAGAAAGTTACCAACATTCTTGTAGATGAGTTTCTTTCAGACATCGGACTTAATCTCAAGACGAAGACGATCGTTCTGGATACGACTGACACACTCGATAAGTCGAAGCTGCACCATATCTCGAATGTCAAAACTCAATGTGCTTCGTGCTCAAGGAGATCCTACTGTCACAAGAACATCACGAACTTCGAATGCCCCAATTACCTCAACGTAACTGGACTGTGCGAAGCGCAGCCTATTGTTCTCACCGAGGAATTCGTTGGCGCACGCAAGTCTAAAATCATCGATGCTCTCATTAAGCAGTATGGTTACTCTGAAGATGATGCTAGAACGAAGTATGAACGTTCGATGATCTGGCGCGATGATGAAGTAGAAGCTATTCGTAGTGACTACGATCGCGACCAGCTGACAGATGTCGGCGGTCCTACTGAATCTCTCGATGCTCTTATCCAGAGAGAACACTCATCTGGTCTGGAACCCGAGTACAACCAGAATGTTGTGGATCAGCAGACTAAGGAACTTCAGCACATAGCTGGAACTGTTGCGCCTACCAAGCTTATCGAGCTTACCAAAAACAAGCCGTCTGCTAAGTATGCTTCGATGTTCAACAAGTTCCTTACCGAGACTCTTCTTCACTTGGCTCCTAGACTGTACACTTATGTGGACGACAACGGTAAGACGGTTACGGAAACTCTCACGAAAGTCTTCAATGACTACAATGTCACTTTCAGGGATGTAAGTACGAACTGTCAGTTGTCGTATGGCGAACTCATCGCCATGATGTACTTGGGCACGATCAAGGAATACAAGATCGATCTCTTCTTCGATCATGTGTTCGGAGATACTGCTTATGCCAGAGACTGCCAGTACTACCGTGCTGCGGATCTCAGTCTCGAAGGCGAAGCTTACAAGACAGAAGTAGTTACTCTGAGCAATGCTCTGAAGATAGCTCCTATCTATCCTGGAGATTATGTCATCGGTACAGTTGTTCCTACTGAGGGTGTTTATGTCAAGGTAGGTGAACGATACGTGCCTTGTCAGGACAGGGTGTTCAATGAAGACACGGACTACTACAAGTTCGATGAGGAAGTGTCTGATTATGTCAAGATGACCTCTGGCGACTACGTTGTCGGAGAAGCCGTCAATAGAGACGATGTCTATCTCTGGGCACCTTACAAGATCATCGATAGTCGTCCTACCAAGCCTCTTGAGATGGCTGCTGGTCATGATCCTCTTACCGACTTCCAGCATACCTGGACTTACGAGTTCCCTGTCCCTGGTGGGGCTAGGATCAAGAACGCGTTCAAGTTCGGTAGACCTGTTCCACAGCAGGCTCTGGTAGATGCTTGGTACACAGATTCCGATTCCGACTTCGACTACGAGGGTATTATTCCTTCAGACCTAGTCGACAAGTGGATTACTGGTGGGGTGGACTTCCATATCCTTACTGTCAATGGTTCTGTGTATGTTGTGACTGCCATAACCAACACCGTCTCTGAGATGTGGGAAGGATGGCCTGTCGCCCTGAGGATCGAAGGTATCATCAAGAACAGAGCATTCTTCCCAGCTAGAGATGAGACAACTATCATCCCCAAGTATGCTCGGTGGTATTCTGACCACCTTCTTCCTGACAGCGATGGTCAAGCGACTAGCTCGACTGATGTTGATGTTATCGAAGATGGTGTTCTTCCTCTAGATGAGGACTCTGTAACGACCAGTGATGAGCAAGAGACGAAGAAGTTGGTTATCAAGTTCGATGCTAACAAAGGTCGTAAGTACATCCAGTTGGAGATTGAGAAATACTTCGACATGGATAAGTTCCTTAACGACTATGTGGATCTCATGGAGAATGTAACTTCCCAGGAAGCCCTTGGAGCGTACATTGCCAAGATGTTCACTCTACTTGAACACACCTTCGTCTACGGAGAATCGTCTCCTTCTATTGAAACCCAAATCTGTGTCAAGGAAGTTCTTGATAGCTGTATGGTCAACATACAGGACTACAAGTTCGACTTGGTTGGAACAGCCAAGACCTCGAAGTGGATCCAAGAAGGTATTTCAAGGTATCCTATCGAGAAGCCACAGAAGTCAGTTGCTTTCTACAGTGACTGGCTTAAGAGGACTAAGAATCTTTACGATATCTGCCAGTCTGTCGACAGCAATGTCAATGCTGAGGATATCTGGAAAGAGTTCAACCAAGACTGCATCATGGGTGTTCTTGAAGGATGTAACATTCCCTATGTCATCACGGCTAAGGATACAGAGCTGACCGCCAAAATACGTCAGCTGGTAACATCTCTCAGTAGCTACAAGATCGCGTTCATCGATGGAGACAGCACAGATCGGTTCACTGATTCGATAGTTGCAGTTGTCTCTGGTTCTGCTTTCAAACACCTGACTACAACATCCAGGGAATACATAGCTCCCATACTTGACTCGACATGTCAGCCTCATATCGCGTGCTACGAGATACAGGATGACGGTTGTATCATGATGAGAACTCCAGATACCTATGCTGTTGAAGGTAAGGTGTACTACAAACTTGTCAATACGTCCAATGTGAATGATGAATTGGAAAACGATGAGTTTGAGGTCATTGACGTTCCTGTCATCATTGGTGAACAGGAGGTTATGATACCGACCATTGAGGTTACGGACAACAACGATCTTGACGTCGTCACTTACGAAGGGGTGTCGTTCGAAGAGGATACTCTTCTTCCTCCTAACACCTACTACGAGAAGATAGACATCCGTAGAACACTTGGTGTGTCCGGTAGATCGATAGTGGTTGAGTTCAAGAGAGAAAATGGAAAGTGGTATTGTAGAGTAGGCGCTTCGGTTGTGAAGACTAAGGTTGTTCCAACCTATGCTTCTGACTGGGAGGCTGATAAGTCTCAGGATACATTTATCCAATCTCTCAAGATAGACGAAACTGAGAAAAAGAAACTCATCTCGTACAAGTACAGGAAGACCATAGCTTACAACGACTATGGCTGGACTGCTTGGATGGATGCACCTAAGAGTCTCAAAGACCACTTGGCAGTATTTGCTGCCTCGAGAACTGTCTATCTCCATGACACCATAGACCTAGACATCATAGTAGAACGTGCTGCCTCGGAAAGCTAAAAGGAGTTAACAATGAGCAATACTACATTTCGTGATCAGAACACAGTGACGACCATCTTGGCCATCCGGAATCAGTTGGCGGCTAACATCGCCATCTCTCTCCAGATAGACCATCCAACGACGATCAATACCAAACGTGGTGTCCTCAAGGACTGGACTCCTACGACGTTCCCTAAGATCCGGTACTTCGGTATTGGTATCGGAGGTTACGCCAACCTTACGTCCGAGGAGAACATCGCTCAGCCGTATGTCCCGTCCCCTGAGAACTGCGACCTGTACCATCCGATCCCGTTCCGTTGTGTCAGAACAACTGCTGACTTGACAGACGATGAGAAGGCTCAGTACAGAATGCGTACCAAGACTACCATCGATGGTGTTGAGTATTTCCAGTACTGGCTTAAGAAGATCGTCTTCGAGAGCTCTGTAGCTAGAACTACCAAGATCGTGGATGGTGTCGAGTCTGAGTATACCTTTACCCAGGCTAATCTCACTCCATCTCCAGTTGACCTTTATCCTACGGACTTGGCTGATACCAAGAACCGTATCGTTGCCTCCGTTACTGGCATCTGCCGTGTGACTGGCAAAGAGGTCCTCGAGGTGTGCAATGCGATGTACGGTGGAGACATCCGTCGTATGCGTATCAGTGAGTTCGGTACCTACTCTGGATGTGAGTGGGGTGTCAACAACAAAGAGAACCCCGTGAATCCTACCGACGCTTCTTGTGTCCGTAAGGAAGCTGGATATGTTCAGCTGTGCACCCACAAGTGTACGCTTGGACAGATCCTGTCTAACGAGGAAGACATCCTGATTGAGAGAAAGGTCCTGGAAAACTCAAGCTGTGTCGTGGTCTGACGCAAAAAGAATCAACCAACCTGCTGGGCCTTGCGGCCCAGCAGGTGGTCTTTCCTTTTATTTCCAGTAACGAGAACAGCCCAGCCAGATTCCGCTATCAACGGTCCAGCCATAGTTCATTGCAAACGTGGACTCTTCGTACTCGAAATAGATCGATCTTGGGATGCGCTTCTTGGTCGCATCAGAACCTTCTTCGACCGCTTTCAGGAACTCCGCCACGAAGAACTGAATATCCGTCTTGGGATTGTTGAGATTCCACGTGGAAGGCTGGCACTCTCCAGTCTCGGAATATCCGACTGTGGACGACGCGGGATAATCGGTCCATGTTGTCGTGCGCCACACCCAGAATACCGTGAACTGTTTGTCCAGCTCTTCGATCTTCTTCTTAAGAGCAGACCCTGCTGCTACAGCACCATCTGTCTTCGACCCGTTGATTTGGACGTTGGATGTTACCCAGAGCTCCATCAGGTCATCCGTTCCCTGCATAGCCAGATTGTTATCTGTTGTCCAGATCGGCGGCAGAGCACGCATATAACTCCCGAGCATAGCCAGGTATTTGTTCGGATCAAGGATCTTCTTCGAGAAGTTCAGTGCAAGGTCATAGACGATATCGTCGATGATCCTGTTCAAGGTCTTGTAATAGTCGGGGATGTTCTCCAACGCAGTCACAGTCGACCTGTCGATCTCCTTGGCCGCGAAGGACACAATATCCGCTATCGAGTTGAACCTGTTCAGAACCATCTTTGTATTCTTCATGGTCGTCAGCTCGCCGCACTGCATGTGAAGATCGAACTCGTCACAGAACAGTTTGTTGTACGCTTCCGAACACGCGAAGGAATACCTTGACCCACGAGTGATGCTGACGATCGTTTTCAGTCTTGCGACCAGATCGTTCTCCATCTTGCTGATGCTCAGCGCCACATCGTTCGCCAGCTTGAGCATTTCCTCGCGACCAACAGGAAGAGCCTTGAGCTGTTTGTACTGAATGGTCACGAACTTCCTTGTGCTGTGAACAGTCTTGAAATACGGCTTGAACGTTTCGATGACATCCATGTCGGAGATGTACCGGAGTCTCGGATCACTGATCAGCATCCGCGCACAAGTCGATCCATCGTGCAAGTTGAACTTGCCGTAGAGGACGTTAACGCTGTTGCACACAGTGAACTTGGACGTCGAGAACTCCTGATCGAACTCTGGAAGCTTCCATGGTTTTGGTGGCTCTGCTTCCTTGAGCTTAGTCGTAGGAGCCTCTTTCGGTTCTTCCTTCTTCTGAACAGTCGGAGAGGACTTGAGTTCTCCGAACAGTCCGGCAGCCATAGACCTTGCGGAACCAAATGAAGTCATGGGCGGAGTCTGACGACCCATCGTACCTATGCCTCCCATTCCCATTCCACCCATAACGGACATGCCGCCACCTCCCATCATCATCAACCTCTGTCGAGCCGACTGACGCATGGCTGGGAGATAAGAGTCATCGATCTCTGTACGCATCTGCTCTTCGGTGATACCGTTGGGATAACGGACACCTAAACTCTGAATGAACCCTACTGTCTGCTGCCCAGGATTCTGAGCCATCGCAGCCATGAGCTGAAGTTCTTGTGGAGTAATCGCACCCTGGGAAGACCAGTACTGTATGCGCTGACGTAGCTGATACAGAAACTTCTGGTAGTAGGGGTGGGACTCCAGTGCATTGTTTCCTAGCATTTCTTTCTAACCTCCTGAAGTTTGTTTAGTCGTAGACGTGGATGATCTCGTCGGCGTAATCTGGTCTGATGATGTTCCCGCTCTCTGGATCTATCTCTGCGTACGGACTCATGTCTCCTGTCTTCACCGGTGCTGAAGCCGGGATGGTCAGAAGTGCAGTCACAGTCAACTGAGAATAGTGTGCCTTGAGCAGATACGGAGAGGTAGTGGTCTTGCTACCTGTTTTCTTCCGTTTCGAGAACGACGAAGCAATAGGCTCCAGAGACAGGAATCGTTTGAGACCCATCTGAGTCAGCCAATTGTCATTATACAGAACAGGGTTCGGCCTGAAGATCGTATCACCAGCCTTGATCCAAGACGGCCTTTGCGAGGCGCGTTTGCAGAACTGTTCGACAGTCTTCGCTTCCAAGATAGACTTCTTCGAATTGATGATGTTGTACTGCGTCTTCACGATGTTGCGTGCTGGGCAATACGCCAAGTCATCAAGACCTTCAATCTTCTTATCGTACAGATTGGTCGGATCGTACGTCACGAGCTGATCGTCAATGTTAAAGTACATCCAGAACAACAGGTCGTAGATGTCTTCACAATTGCAGTTCACAGATCTAAGCTGTTCCTGCGCGACCTTATCCAGCATGGGGTCGGTCATCGCAAGGTGTTTGTTCGCATTCGGAATGAGAAGTTTGTTCTGGTTGTCATCACGGGAACCTATGAACTTCCCGAGGACGGCTTTGTAATATGAAGGATCGTTTCCGAAGATATCGGTATCACCGAACTCCGGAATTTCCATGAACATTCGATAGAGAGACAGAACCATTCGCCGCTTATAGCTCTCGGCAAGCACAGTCCTACGAACCTTCAGATAACGTTTGTGATCCGGCAGTTCGAAGTACTCCCACTCAGGGTCTTTGGTGTCAAATGTGTGAGATATCTGGATGTCACTCGGATCCATCCCATATTTCTGCATGGCTCCATTATAGCCCAACTTACAGAAATGGTACAGAACCAGAGGTGTGGTCTCACTCTTCTCACCCGATGTTGCACCCTGGTGTATCTTGACTGTGATCAGCAACTCCGGATAGAGCGTGCCGCTCACAGAGATCATCTTGTATTTGTTCGTCGAACGACGCCCAAAAGTAATCGGTACACGCATGACTTTGACGATGATCGTACCATGATCCGTACGGTTGATACCACCCTTCTCCACGATCGGGAACTGCGGATAGTACTCAGTGTCGTTATACACAACACGTTCGTTGATCAGGTACGGCACATCAATGTACACGTAATACGGACGACCTTCGAATCGTAGCTCGAATGCAACCAGACTCGTTTCGGTATTGCGTATCTGTACGCTTCCCTTGGTAAGCTGGTTGTTGACCAGATAGTCGATATGCTCCTCTGGTGTCAAGACCCGCCAACCTGCATACTCCAACTGGAAACTGAAGAACGCCACGATCTGATGGAATATCTTGTCGAGATACTCAGGGATCTTGTCGATCTTGTTCCTGCGGAAGTCGTAGATTAGTGTATCGTTGAACGGCCTTAGCTGTTTAGCCGCTTCACCGAACAGATAATCCCATTTGTCATCCATTACTTTCCTTTCTTGTTTTGAAGAGCGACTATTGCGACAACTGCGGAAGCCACAGCTGTTACAGTAGCCCCGATCATCTTCATATTGTCCCAAAATGCCTTGTCCGATGCAGCCTTGGCATCTTCAGCTAGCTTGAGAGTTTTATACCGCTCCTGCAGAAGTTTCTCCTGCATTGCATGCATGTCATTCATCGAGTTAGACGAAGACTTCCAATTGCCAATCTGCGCCTTCAATTCACTGATCTCCTGGTCCTTCTTCTGGATCTCCGCTCTCATCTGGATATTCTTAGTTTCCTGATCCAGTTTGAGATTCTCGATCTCTTGCTTATGTGCAGCGTTGATTCTGTCTATCTCCGCTTTGAACCTACGTTCCGCATCATCGTAAATATCCTTGGAAATCATGTTCGGAAGAGATGTCACCTGAGGAGCATTAGTTATATAACCAGCTCTCTTCTTGGCAATCACCTTTGCAAGAGCATCCATGGTTGGAGCAATGCATATCACATCACCACCGGGAACAACTATGGGCTCTTCCTTGAGAACATTCTCCAGAGATACTTCGAAGACCGTTGTCGTCGGTTGAGAGACCGAGCTGTATTGATGAGGATACCTCAAGTAACAGCAGAGTTTTCCATGATCACTCAAATCACTTGATTCAGACCCTACAAGTGGGCACGGATCTGCCCAATGTCCAGCCCTCAGGATAATCGTCTGACCGAATACTGAAACATAAAGTTCGCCCCATCTACGTGCAGGATCAAGTACCTGGAAGCACAGTCTTGGATCTGTTATTTCTTCGTCTACGGACGTTTCATATACAACCGGATTAAAGTTACTCTCGCTAAGCATTTGTGCAGCTGCGTAAGAGTGATCCACAGTTGAAATGATAAGGTCGTATTCACGAACCCTGTAAGGCGCAGTTCTAATCAATTCATAAGGGATCCTAGTCATGGAGCCCGGAATTGGAAGAGCTTCTTTGCCGAACCTAGTTTCTTTAGATCTAAGACCATTGAACTTCAGTCTCGATAACTCAACACTTGCCTCAGACTCTCGATAGTTCGGGTTATCCGTAGGAAGCACTTCCTGAGTGCCATCCCTGAATGTAACCACCATATCCACGTGAGTAAAGTTTCTGACTTGTAACTCACGATAAAGCCCAGGATAAGCGTTGCTCAATGCACAGACGGAAATTTCTTGGGTTGTAGGTCCCATTTGTTCTCCTAATTGTGCAGTTGTGAAACTACTTCAACTAGGTAATATATGCGTGATAGGCGAACGAAGAAATGTCCAAATAACTAATTGCATAAGGTTGCTTCCGTGGATAAAAAATAATACCAGCATCCGGCACAAAGCCGGATGCTGGAGTGTTTACCATTCAGGAAACTTGTCAAGAATAGTAGGGATTCTCACTGCTCGAACATCAGCTGGAACCTGAGTTCCATTGACATCGTGGTCCAAAGCATATGCCATATTCAGATCGTACGTATCAAGCCCAATGCCAGACAGTTTAACCATCTCGGCAACAGGGACTTGGTTACGTGTAATCAGACTGGGTGTAAAGACAACATTGTCTTCATAGTCCTTGGAGCTCACTGACACAATAGGTTCATAAGCAAAACCTGTAGGAAGAACCACAGGATCACTTATCTTCTCAAGTGCTTCAAGTGCTCTTGCAGCAACGATGATGTCTTCCGGATCTTTACCAGCATCTCGTCCGTCAACTAGATTGTTTTCGAACAGAGCTTTGCTAGCAGCTCCTCCACCACCAGACACTGGAATGACAGATGAATCATACGCAGCTTCAGTTGCTTCGATAGAGGGGATCTTCTCCTTAGGTTTGCTAACCTTCTCAGCAGAGATAGATGGCGGAGCATCATCTGCGCTAAGAGTAGGTCCTCTTTCTTTGGCAGCTTTCTGGGCAGCAGCATTAGCACGAACATTCATCGTAGTGTTGCCAGGGGTGATACCAGATGCAGGAGGTGCATTGGTGTGGTTATCCACAACAGCAGTCTCCAACATCTCCTCTATCAAGTCCTCCAAAGGAGTTCCTGTGCGCTTAGCTTCTTCTACGAGATTCTTGGCAACCTCCATAGCTGGAGCAGGGGTTTTGGTGATAACATCGACAAGGTTACCGATGTCCTGCTTTTCGTACAGAGTTCCATATTCCTGTTCGTACTGTGCAATAGGTTCACCAAGCTTCGGCTGAACAGGCAAGGGTTGATAAGTTCCAGTGTCGTCCAGATAGTAGTAAGTCTTGGGAACTGGTTCACCTGCGTCATTCGAAGGTTTCTGGGGATCGATCTGAACAGTCCTATCCGACACCGGAATGTGAGTTTCCGTGGTTGGACTCTTGGTTGGAGGATTGGAAGGCTCTGGCTTGACCAAAGCATCAGTTACCGACTTAACAGAATCAGCACATCTCTGAGCTCTCTCAGAAACAGGCGTTCTTCCAATTATGTCGTTAGCACGATGATCTGTCATCCTTGCGCCAGTGCAATTTCTTCCACCACCTTTACCACCACGAGACCAAGGTCTAGCTCTGAACATATCTCCAGAGTCTGTTCCAAGGTTGCACATGATGTCATTGAGCAACTCGACATAGTGGTCTCCACCACCACCTGATCTGATAGCGTCACACAAGGTAGCTGTGAGTTCATGACGAAGATCATGATGAGCAGCTTGTCTGGAGAAACTCCTAAGAGACTTAAGAGCACCATGAACAGCCATACTGCCAATGATAGCAGCAGCTGCTGTTCTACCAGCAAGCAAACCAACAGTACCGAACTCTGCACCAAGCATAGCGGCTATCTGGCCAGGACAGACGAATCTCTGCTCAGCCCAACCAACCTGTCCCTGATTAAGAGCATTGAGACAATCACGAATACCTCTGAGATAGTCGACAATGTCAACTTCACTCATCTGCATGATAGCAGCGGCATACTGACAGAACTCACATTCAGGATAGGGTCTGTTAGCACAGAACTCCGTCTGGAAGTCACGAGCTGTTTCCCACTGTGCCTGGTTGATAACAGGAACGTCAGAATTCAGAACGTCGTCTATGGTAGACAGAATGGTCGTGCCTATACCAGGGGTCTGTTCCTGCACAGGTTGCTGTACAGGCGCTTGCACTCCCTGTTGGGTGCTTTTGAATGCATCGGCTATTTGAGCCTGAGGCTGCTCCTGCTGCTCTTCATTAGCGAAAGCAGCTTGTTCCTTAGCAGCAGCTTGATCGAGCACATTCTGAGTTGCCTCATCATTAGCTCCACTACCACTATAAAGGTTAGGAGGGCAACCCTTTCCTCCACAAGCACTTTTACCACAACAACCACCACAACAACATCCACCACCGCCACTACCAGTCTTAGAACTGGTACCGCCAGCACAGCAGCTAGAGGTAGAAGCAGCGAATTCACCAGAAGCAAGTACCTGCATGTCGGACTTAGCTTTGCAAGCACAAGGTAGGTCTGCAGCAGACTTCGCCATTTTCATCAGATAGGTCTTGACGCAGGCAACAGGAACACCAACATTAGAACAGCATTTTGCTACGCCGTCTGTTTGACCAATCTTGTACATGGCGTTCCTCCTTAAATGTTATTCGATATCATCATTCCTTCAAGAAGGACTCTACCGATAGTTGCCGACCTGGCACGGGTTCTTGGATCAAGAGAAGACAGCTTAGCTTCACCATTCTCCTCAAGCTGACGGCTGAAATCACCATAAGCGTTGACGTCGCCTCCACGAACTCTTACAAGTTCATTCAAGGTCTGGTCAAGACCTCTAACGTGCAAGGACTGGATTTCAATACCCGAGATAGCCGAAGCTTTGTCAGTCGAAACAACCTGTCCGGTCAGAGCATCGATCTTGTTGTCACGCTCAGGGACAGATAGCTTCTTATCAACTTCTTGCTGAGCCCTTCTAATAGGAAGAGTGAGAACAAGATACTTCTCGTTGGTAAGGTATTTCTTACCAGGTCTCGTTCTGTCAGGAAGCCACAGTCTGTGAGATGTCTTGTAGTTGACAGCTTTGGCTGCTTCAAGAAGATCCGCAATACGAAGCTGTTTCTTCATGTTGGGCATGACAAGGTTCATCGCAACCTTCTTATCTGCAAGATGCTTCATGAACTTCTCAAAACCCTTATCATCCAACTCCTTGAAGAATGTCTTCCAGCGTTTCGTATTATCGCCAGCGGGATCGAGGATATCCATTACCTTGTAAACATAGCTCTCTATCTTCGACCGAGCAGCCTTGTGCTTGGCATCAAGACTCTCTGTAGACGGTGTTGCTTGTTCAGACATAAATCCTCCGTACAATAAGCATTTACATAAAATAAGGAAAAAGAAAAAGAGAGAAGAGCTTGCGCCCTTCTCCTTCGAGTGAGGCCTTTTCGACCTCACTCCCTGTTCGCAGTCTTGCTAATGATGATGCATTCAGCAGCGACAGCCGCCGTGATAACCACGGCCAACGTCGCCACAGGATGCGCCTCAACCGCATCGAAGAAGCGCTCGATGCACCCCTTCTTGTTCTGTTGCTGGAGCTGCATAGCCTTGAGCTGCTGCTCCTGGATCTTCGTGATCATTTCCAACATTTCCTTGTCCATTGTCTTTTCCTTTTTGTATCCCGGCTCCCGCGCATCATGCGCAGGAGCTCAGGATGGGTTTTATTGTTTCGTACGCCAAGGTAATGTATAAACGAACAAATTTGATTAACACGAAATCACGAACGACTCATTACAGTGATCTTGAAAGGCTTCTTCTTGGAGCCAATGCTGACCGTGCACTCGTACCTGCCATCCTGGGTCACACCGTGAGGAACCTCGGTCTCGAATTGGAACACGAAGTTATCCGCGTCGTATTCGAGCATATGACTCATCTCAGAGAGTGCGATTTCCGTATCCTCAGCGGACAGGGAGTCAACAGTCTCCTGGAGAATGTCAGTAAACTCAGTGAGAAGTTCCTGCCAGTCATCAGTCAGTATAAACTGGGCAAGCTTGGAACCGAACTCATTCAAACGTTCTTTAGTAATCGTCGGGGTCTTCTTCATTGTCATCATCCTCTGTTTGGCAGCCGTCATCTTCATCAGGGAAGATATCCTCACTGCCGTCAGGGATATCCTCTGGAGTTTGCTTTGCTTCAGACTCTTGTTCTTCGGCAACAGTTTGAATTTCCTCTTTATGAGGTAAGATGTTCTCAAGTTCAGGGAATAGAATTCCTCTGGACGGATCCTCTTTGTAGCAATCGAAACACAGATTGCTTACCGAGTATTCCCGATATTCCTCAGGCCACTCGTAACGATCTGTGTGCTTGCCACAGTATTTACACAGTGCCATACATTTGGTTTACCTCCTGTATAAGTTTCGATATCATTAGACATTTGCGATAAAGTAATATATAATCACGTGTCCAATGGGATCCTTTACACTTTTATTGGCACACACATACTTATGAATAATTTTGCAACCGAAAGGAGGCCGATATGTTTGGCCCTGTAAACAACGCATCTACTCTTTGGGTTCCTGTCAAAGTTCCTGTTGGCAAAGCTGCCCTCCAGGACTTCATGCGCAACTGGAAAGAAGGACAAATGCAGGGAGCCCCGTTCAATGGTGAAATCAATTTGCCTTCCGAAGATCCTAAACGGAAGATAACAATCGACGAAAACAAGATCAGTCATTGCATAACAGAGATCGACGAGAACTCGTTCGATCCGACCAAGAACACAGTCATGGCGAGAGTTAGATTCTGTGGTCCGTACGGAGCTGAAGCTCGAGAGAAATACATCAGGAAAGATCTCCGCTTCATTACTCGTACTGTCGGAGTCAAGCACAAGACTACTGGCGAGCGCAAAGATGCAATCGTTACTGTCGACTGTGTATCTCGTCCTACGGATCCGAAACTTGTTGACGACTGCAGGACTTATTTGGATAGTGTTAAAGCAAAACGCGGTTAAAAATAAAAATGAATAGACATCCAGGGCCCCCGAAATGGGAGCCCTGGTGTCCAGATCTTTTTTTATAACGAAAGTTGGATCTCGTGATTGGCTCTTATACAAGCAGCCAACACTTCATCTGATTCCGTACCATCGATGATCTCCATGAGCGGAAGTCCACACGCCTTGTAGTCGTGTTTGGTGAAGAACCTGATAAGGCGGATGGTTGCATCCACGTCTTCCTTGACCTTGTCAAAGATGTGGATATTCTCACCTACATTCAGGATCACCATGAACATCTCCGCACGAGCGTCGGCGTTCATTCCATCTACAGCAAGATCAACAAACTTCTTGATAGCCAAGATGAGTTTGACTGTCTCGCTGTCTGGATGTCGGAACTGCTCGAACAACTCAGGAGTGAAGATCTTCCTGGATATCCGATCAGGTTTGCTCTTATTGATGTACTTGTACAGACGTTCTACGAAGTCTGATACCAGTTGTCTGCGCTGCTCAGCAGCTTCCTCTTCAGCTTTGCGCTTCAGTTCAGCTTGCTTCTCGAGCTCGATCTGTTCCTTCTCTTCCTCAGTGAAGTAGACCTGCTGATCGCAGTGTTCCAAGACCATTGATCCTTTCTCATCCCAGAACTTCATAATGAAGCCCTGATCACCAGAGTCTTTTAAGACGGTGTTCTCGAACGACTTGTCCCAACCTATGCATTCGCACACTTTGGTCAAATAGTAAGCAGCATGCTGGAGAACTGGGCTGAGGACAGGAAGAGTCACGATCCTTGAGTACAGACAATACAAAGCATAGAGGTTTTCTTTCCACGCTTGAGTATCGAAGATCTCCCAAGGTCCGGCAATATGGTCATCGATAGAAGGGTTATCGTACTCCTTCTTGATGTAATGTACCAGAACCTTGGCATCATACACTGCCTTCCTCAACTCCGGCACCATAGCGACATGCTCACCAAATGGATCGGTGGACATCATCTCTGTAGGCACATCGGGGTTAGCGTAGACTGTACCCAGACCATTCCTGTTCAGTACGGTATGGAACCACTGTACTCTGTCAGTGATCTCACTCATTCGAACAATGTAGTTGCGAATAAACGCATGTCTGAACATCTTCGGGATGTTGGTGAGCTTCCAGTTAGATCTATCCGGAAGGAAGTGATCCAACCCGTTCTCCAGTTTCTCGATCTCGTCCGCTATATCACCGACCTTTTCCAAGTCAAGCTTGAATGGAGTCGGCACAATCTGACTGTTGAGCAAGTCTTCAGCCTTCTTTGTGTCCATTGTTGTCCTCCGGAAGTTTGGCGGCTTCAACCGTAGCTTCCTCTACAGAAGCATCGATCTTGCTGAGAATTTGACTGTATTCGTTGAAGACGAAGGAAATCTTCGCCACGTAGGCTCCAAGAACAGGATCCTTTGGCTCCATATCCGAGAGCTTCAGACTCTGCGGCTTCTTCTCATCCCTCTTGTAGATGTTGAAAGCCAGCTTGACGATAGCCGAGTCCGTCAGCTTAACCACATCCTCGTCGGTGTAGTCGAAGAGCTGAGCCAGAGTTGCAACAGCCGTGAGAATATTACGCATATCCTCAACATCCTGCTGAGAGAGGGGATGCTCCCTGTACTTCTCCTGACCGCTCTTGAATGCCTGGTTGACCATCAGGGCTTCGCCGAGATGGACACCATCGAACGGATGCCAGAACTTGTTGCCGTCCAAGTCATCCACGAGAACGTAGAACTGGAACTTGTTGGCGATCACACGACATACGTCATGCAGGTTGTGTTTCTCGATGGCTGCAACTGCATCATCCATCGTAGAGTAAACCTTGACGACCTTTTTACTTTTTGTTTCTGAAGTAGATTGCTCGCTCATTGATGCGCTCCTTTCTGAGTTGTAGAAGTTTGCCAGTTGTTTTTCTTTCGTCTTCGTTGTAGCTGAAGTCAACGTTAGACAGTTCGATGGGTTCGTCTGTACCACAGGGTAAAGACCAGGAAGAACGATGAAGGTCGATATAGTAGAAACTCTTAGGTGTGTCGAACACCTTGAGAGTAATCACATACCTTATAGCTGGGATAGTCCTAGCTGTAGAACCTTTCTTAGTCAGCCAGTTCTTGACTCTGTCAGACCACTCTTGTTTGATCTGTGTACGTTCGAACCTAGTTGACAACTCGATGTATGTTTCCTCGGTTTTGGTCTGGATCAACCAGGCTGATTCACCGTAGTAGTACTTGGAACCCAAGCTGCCAGATGGGTTATTCTTGTGCGTGTAGTCAAACAAAACCAGATCCGTGCGGATCGTGCGGTCGTTGACAAAATTGATCAGTGAATTATGAACTCGTATAGAGGCTGTTTCGAATGTGTTCTTGATTCCGAACTCTCCACTCTTTCCCAACCCCTGTGACAGGAACTTGACCTCATCGACCGTTGCGATCTGTTTCATCAACTTAGCAGCCAGAGTTAGCTGGGTAGTATAAGGAAACAGACATTGTGTTTCTTGTTGTTCACCGTGATAGTAGATAGGAACTCGTTGTACTCTCATTCGAACTCCTTTCTTTAAAGCCCCAACACCTACCGGGCAGAACCCGGTAGGCGCCAGGGATTACGTTAGATAGGCTTCGCAAGGACAATAGTTGACTTACGACGCCAGACTGTTCCTGTGAAGTGGGATGTCTGTTGACGATCTCCACGACCATACAGGAAACCTTTCTTCTCGCCCAGTTTCAAACACTGTCCAAGATTCTCGAATATGATGTGCCTGACCTGACAACGAGCACGCAACTCCTTAGGAATGTTGATGCACACTCGTTCAGTATTGACTGGAAGAACAGCTAGAACATGCCAGTCTCCATAGACGACCGTATGAACCTTCTTGGATCGGTTGATACGTTCCAGGACCAGATAGTTCGGCTGTGTGGTAGACGCATGGATAACAATACACTCATCGTCAAGAACATCAGACACATACACGGCATCGCGCAGTGTAGCCATGACATTCAACGACCTTCTGGTTGTCTTGTCATCGACGGTGTACTCAAGCCACTCGCCCTTCTTCGTAATGACTGTGAACTTGTCGTTGACCAGGATTGTTCTGCTGACGTTGTCTGTCGCCGCAGCTACTCCTGTAACAGCAAGCACACCACCATCCTTAGCAACGGCGGCTGTATTCTTCTGACCATTGAACTTATAGATCGACCTAGCCTTCATGTACTTCGGAAGGTCATCACCTTCCTTGAGATTCTCCTCGTGACCAAGGGCCAACAGATACTGGAAGTCGTCTGTTCTGTCGAACAGCTCGAACTCAACCTGTTCAGCTGGGAAGGTTTTGAGGACATCATCCATCTCTTCAAGAGATTCCAGCATGATGTAGCCCGTCTCCTTGTACCTGGCATAACCGACATACTTGGGGATCAAGCATCTCTGCGGGAACTTCTTGACAAACTCTTGTTCAAACTTCTCAATAGACTCGATCATCAGGTCATTGACCTTAGTCGACAGAGTCTGAAGTTTCTTGCGCTTCTCATCCACTTCCTTCATCGCGCGGATAAGCTCATCCTTACCGGTTCCGGTAAGCTGACTCAACCTAAGACTGTTCAGGTAATTAGCCTGGAAGCTAGTCAGGTTGAATCTCTTAGCGATCTCTCTAACTGCATCCTCTGGAGAAGCAGCTGTATTGTAGATGTTTGTAACTTCTTTAGCATGATCTGCGATGATGATCAACGCCTTGAGCTGGCGAAGTCTTTCGATACACGCATCGATCTTCTGTTTGAGGTCACCCAGAACAGATTCATTGCGGACCTTGTACCAGCGGTTGAGAAGAGTGAAAGGTGTCTCAACAAGCTTCTTACCACGGTTATCCACGAAGGTTGGTTCAGGTACCCAGGAGGATGAGAACACAACTCTCTTCTTCAGTTCTGCAAGAATATCAAAGGGGTTGACACCTCTTCTCAAGATACAGTTGAAGTTACCGCGCATGATGCCCGCACCAGACTTCTTGCCCGTAAAGTCCTCCATCTGCTGGAATGTTCTCTGCTCCCAAGTATTCTTGGCAAGCTTTGTACTCATCTGACAACCAACAGCATCTGTGGTCGAGTGAAACTCCTCATTCGGAGCAATGGTAGAGAAGATGATGTTGAAAGCGAACGAGTTGTTGTCGTACACTATCTTCATCTTACCATCAGTCACGATCGGGAAGTTGAACTCACCTCTCTGATAGGCTTTAATCAAAGCCTTGCTGTTGCGAAGATAACTGTCAGTGGCATAGTCCGGAATCAGATACTTGCAGAGGGTCTTCTCCCACCGCTGCCAATCCTGCCTTGTTGCTCTGAGCTTGATATACTCCTTGGCCAACTTGCAGACATTAGCCAACCCATATGCTGGTGTGCACGTTCTGCAGCCAGATGCAATACCGAAAGACCTTATCAGCAATGTTGTCGGGATCCTCGGTTTAAGATACAGAGGTTCCAAACCATCTTCGGACTCAGGCGGAACCATGTGGATAGTTGCCTGGTTGGTATCACCGAAGAAGATTGCTTCTGCTACTTCAGATCTCGCAACGTCCACATATCGCATTGCAGCTGCACCATGACCATCATTGGAGTAAGCTCCGATGTTGGATTCGGAATACACCAACGGAACCACATGTGTAAATGGCTGAGCCAAGTTGACGATGGCATCTGCGATGGATTGGTCACCATGTGGATGCAGTTTCATCACATCACCAACCAGGATCGTTTCCTTGTGAAGAGTTTCGAAATCTTTGTTCTTGTGTATGGCCCAGACAATTCGGCGCTGAACGGGTTTAAGACCATCGATACAGTTCGGAAGTTTGGTCCACACTGTGTAGTCTGTGTACCTGGCCATATTGTCGCATATGGACTCCGAACAGGACATCTCAGATTTGAATTCTGTCATACCTGCTTCCTTCCTATTAAAGGATAGACTGACCTAGTAAAACGATATCCAATGTCCTTCATCACAAAAGTAATATATCGCTATTAGCAAGACTAAATATCCTGGCTACAATAAGCAAAAATAAAGATAGAAGCATCTGGCGGACGAACCGCCAGATGCCCCAATCACTGCACACTTTTGTATTTCTCTTTGGTCTTCGAGGTACTGAAAGTGTGCACCTCTCCGAGATCGTCTTTGAACGTGACAGACCTGTCAATGATTTCAAATCCGAGAGTTCTCATGGTTTCTTCAAACCTGTTGTTAGAAATGCCGCCTTTTTCCAAAGTACGAATTAGGTTTTGAGTGTCACTCTTAGCCTGTTCGCGGGTGCGGTCCTCGACAGTTCTAAAGTACTCTACGGACTTATCGCTGAAGTATGATCTGCCTATCTCAAACGAAACGAAGACATCGCGCATCAGCAAGTCCAAACTATTCTGAGAGTCTCTCACGTCTTGCGCACTGAAGACAGGAGCACCATCTCTCATTCTAGAATGACTTATTGCAGACACGGACGGTCCAGCGCTCAGTAGCGCACGGATGTTCTCGTCTGGTGTTGGAATGTGCATATGTCAATAACTCCTCCAAGTGAAGTTTTGTTCTGCTTATTCCCGCTTGACTTTCTTCTTGGGATGGATCCCAGTTAGGTCAAGAAGTCCCGAAAACAGGGAGGGTTTGTCTATCCGTAAGGGTGCGGTATCTAAAGCGCGTTGTAGCAGCTGAACCTGCCCTTGCAGTATCGACTCAACCTCCCCGAAATGATCTAGATCTAGTGAAGGTTCTGAACGATGAACTCTGACTACTTTGACCAAGTTGACGAACCATGCAAGGTAGCTTATCGTCGATAGAAGGTCATCGTTAGTCAATGTCCCAATGGTGAACAAAGCATGGATCTCGTTGGACAGCCAAGAAGCGTAGAGCATCGGCGCGCTCGCAACGAACTCCACAACAGCGTTCGTGTTGACCTTGTATTCAATATGTCTCTGGTAGAAAGCCAGGCAGTCATACAGACACATCTTTACAGATGGTAGTTTGGGTTGCGCCAACAGAGTCAGCGCCAGCGTCATGTACGACCTTCTGACTCCATTGATCCCAACCAAGTCTGTTACTAGCCATTTCGGATCCCTCAAGAAATCCAACAGCAAGTTCCACCGAGGTGCCCTGTTGCATGGATCTGTGAAGTCCAGCAACTTCTCGAACACCTCGGTTCGTCTTTCATCGAACAAATGCGACTCTGCTGTGGATGTCACAGGGTCACACCCTAGTAATAAATATCTGAAGTACGCGTGGACTATTCGAAGATCCGCATCTTTTACCTTCGGGCCTAACAAACTCACCAGGCTAGCGAAGACATGCAGATGCTCGTCTGCCGAAGGACGCGCACATGTGCTCGGTCTAATGAACCATGTGTTCGTCCGTTCGGCTAGTTTAGTCATCTTAGTCCTCCAGATAACCTCTGTTGATGAGTTTCTTGCGTGCCGAGGTATCGACACCCAACATCTCGTAGATCTTGTCCACATCACCGATAGATCTGATCGTAACGAACGATCTCTCCTTCGGATCGACGCACGTTTTCGTAATAGCTTCAGCACTCATCTCGCCAAGACCTTTGAACCGTCTAACAGTGAAGAGGCGGTTAAGATCCTGGAAGACTCGGAAGAGCATCGCGAACGTGCACGGCGTTCCTTTGTAGAGCTCACTGTACTTAGTCGAGATGTACAGGTTGATCTGATCCCAGTGACCGATTTCGTACTTGGGCAGGATGACGTGCTTCAAAGTGTACTGAAGTCTTGGTAACGGAATTCGATGTTCGATCTCCTGCTGGTCAACAAGAACAAGAACATTGTCCTCCTTCATCCAGATCGCATCGTTGAGCAACAACCTCTTCACGATCTCTTTCGTGTTGATGTTGTTCTCATCGAGGCAGTCGATGACATGGAGAAGCTGCTCCAGTTCCTGGTACGGGATATTCAGAAGCTCAGCCTGCTGAACCAAGGTATTGCCGATCTCCTCAACCAACATACACAGATCACGGAAAGCATCGTGATGTTTGCTAACCGAGATGGTGTTGTTGAGATGGACCCACTTGCCTTCGTTGTTCTTAGCACGAACTTCCATATCAATGTCAAGCAGCGCCTTGTACACAGTGATGCGAGAATCTCTAAGCGCAGCTTCATCACGAAGATAGACTGCGCCCAGTCGTTTATCGATGAACGAATACAGCGGCGGAGTCGTAACGATAACTCTACCTTCTTCAATGATGCGCTTGTTGATCCTGTATATGATGCCCAGCAGTAGAGCAACTATGTGATAGCCGTCAGGGTCGGCATCGGTCATGATCACGATCCTAGCGAACCTCATGTTAGAAAGATCTGTATCAGAAGGCGTCACACACAAGATCTGCTGAAGATCGCAGAAGATGGCATTCGCATCGAGCTTCTTCTTGTCACTGCGGATGGCGTTCAAAGGTTTACCAGACAACTTGAGAACTGCCTGGGTATTCTCATCACGCTCAGTCTCTACACGACCCGCAGCAGAATCTCCCTCAGTGATGATAAGTTCAGTTATGCGGTTGTCTTGAGACTTGCAGTTACGGAAAGAATCTTTACGACGCAGATCATACGTCATGTTCTTGAGATTCTTAGCTATACCAAGAGAACGTTTGGAGAACTTGGCGTACTCCTGAGTGAAGTGCTCCTGAATCAGTTCCCACAACCTGTCCCACATACCTTCACCATTGGTGTCAGTAAGCTTCTTCAGGTATCTGCGGAGATACTGTCTGTAACACTCGGAGAACTGTCGGTTTTCGAACCTGGACTTATCCTGACCGATGAACTCAGCTCCAACCCATGTCACAAATACCGTGCCAGAGAAAGGAACTTTGTATCTGGACTCTAAGAAAGCCTTGGCGTCTGGATCCTCAACGTTGTCGTCAAGGAAATCCTTCAAAACCGTCTGAAGCATCGCGATGTGAGAAGACTCTGGATGGTTGATCGGAGTGTAGTTAACAGCACCAATTATTCCATTCTCACCTTTCAAAGACCTGTCATCTATGAAGATGTCGATGTCTATCCCAAGTGGATCGTCATTGTCTTCATCTGGTTCTTTAACGATCTTTGGAAGCTCCCAAATAGGTTGACCAAGACCAAACTTCTTGATGAGATAGTCCCTGCGAGAAATGGCAGGATCAGTTTCATACACAACAGTTGTCTTGAAGTTTGTTAGGTCGGTCAGATACTTCCACAGTTCATACGGATCCTTGTTTAGATCTTTCTTACTGAGTAGACCTTCTACAGTACGAATCGTGAGTTTTACATTTCCCCTGAACAGAGATGTCATCTCCATCCTAGAAACGTGTTTCTCGAATCCGTTCATGTCTCCGACTACAGCAGGTTTCCCAAACATCTCAGAGATGGCCGCGAACATGTCTGGATCTGGCTGAAGTAGAACCGTTGTGCCTACAGACTCGTCTGACTTATCTGCAGGTTTCTTGAACGTTTGACTGTCTTGAATCTCACCTCTCGACATCTTTAGATAGCCAAAGCCATCTTTACGATTGGTGAAAGCAATGAACAATATAGAGAATGCTGCAGCTGCTTTAGAACCAACGCCGTTCGTTCCCGAGCTCGCGCCTCCATACGTTCCCTTGTACTTACCACTCGTAAACTCGCGAGTGAAGCAGCTCTCTAACTTCCCTACAGGTATCCCGCGTCCATGATCTCGAATGAGACACTGATACGTAGACTTATCTTTCGCAACAAAGAACGTTATATCTACCGGATAGATCTTTGTTTTATCCAAAGCTTCATCGGCAGCATTGTCGTAGACCTCTTTGATCTGAATGAGTGGGCCTTCAATGTTTGCAATAGGAAATCCCCACATTGATGGGCGCAATCTCATTTGAGCGCACATGCTCAACGTTGTGATGTTGTCATCGTTGTAGCTTGAACTCATTGATCCCTCCTATTAAGGTTGCTATAAGACCTTGAACATTAAGGTAATATATGCACACGTGTTAGACGAGAAGTGGGTCTTCAAGCCTAAAGAAAAGATGCATAACTTAGTACAAATTTATAGAAAAATATAAAAAAGAAACCCCGAGGATCAGACGGGGAAAGAACCACCTTTCGGCAGTTCTTATTTTTGGCTAGCGCAACTTGATCAGCAGCGCCTTCACCCATTCAGTAAGGTGTTGCATACCGAGATCGTAATAGAGAGAACCCTTGGGGGTTCCGTCCAAACACATCACGGTTACAACAAGCCAGTAGCCAATGTACAACATCGCGATGAGCGCGATGCATCCAATGACATTCGAAATGATCTCTTTGGTCTCTTGCTTCATTTAGTTCTCCTTGAGAGGGTTAATTGTTTTAGACACATGAGTAATGTATAAATGAGCAGAAATGAATGACATTGTTTCTCTATTTTTTGTGTTGGTCGAGGAAATAAAAAGAAAGGGTGATCACGTATGACAGGCGCGTCACCCTCTCCCTTCTCAGAATAATACCACTATGTACGGAGTAATTCTCAAATGAGTACCTTCAGTAACTAGAAGAATATACGGATCAGAATGGCTACTGTTATCCGGTACAATCCTTCCAGTATGTACGTGAGTCTTGGGTAAACCTTGAGCTCACGTATTTTGGCGAGACCTGCCAACGGAGTCAGAACAACCATCAGCAAGAATGCCACAATACTAGAGATATCCATAAGGGAATCCTCCTTAGTGGTTATGAACATCGGACTATGATCACCCGGTCATTGTCTTTGTTCTTACACCAAGGTAATGTATATCTGAGTAGAATCGATTGACACTCTTTCTGTAAAAAAGAAAGAACCTTAGCCTACCCCCACCATCAGGTGGGGGTAGGTTGGGGAACTTTACTTTCTGTCGAACAAGGCTAGCTCTCTGGTTCGTCTAGCAACCAAACCATTGCTAACTTTACCACCAGATAACCTGAACTCTGCCCATTCTTTCTTGGCCTGTTCATAGTTGCCAGCTACCAGACATTTGAACGTCATCGACTTGGAGAACTTAGTCCTTCCCAGGTTGTACAGCAAACTAGTCACTGCAGCCAACTGGTTGTTGTTGAGGTTCGGGCATTTGAACTTCAGCCAACGCATCTCCAACTCAACCCTCTTCTTAAGGATCGCTTTGGCTTCATCCTTAGTAACCTTACCCTTGGCAAGCACATCTTCATCTGTACACCCGTATCCGATGGTACGCTGACCACCCGGGCAGATGTACGGCGTAGCGACGAAGTTCTCCTCCGTTGCTATGAAGTTGACTGCCTTGTCTACTACCGATGCCTCCAGAACAATGTTCATCAGGGACATAACTATCACCACCACTTTCTTCATTTGGTTTCCTTTCCGTTTAGAGTTTAATGGTTTAGACATTGGTGTAATATATGCTTGTCTAGATACCATTAACACTCCACAGCGGAGCAAAATATAGAACAGCACTCACCCAGGTACGGCCGACCTAGCCGTACCCGAGTAAGTGATGCCTTCTTTTGGTTAGAAAGAAATTCTCATGAGGCGACAGTAGAACTGACGATGGTGTTGAATCGGTAGTTGTTCGCATAACACCCTAGACTAGCCATCATCAGAGGCCGTTCTACTGGAACTAACCCAAGTCAGATAAACACGGCAAATTACCTTGCTTGAGCGAGCCTCGTTTTCATATAATATGTGCTGTGGTATTTGTATTTTAATACTCAAAAGGAGTTAAAATGGCTAACAGTAGCGAATTGGATCAAGCTTTCAAAGAACTGGAAGAAGACTTTGGATTTTCCAAAGAAGCGCGCCGTGAAGTAATTCGCAACCTTCGTTCTCAGGCAGCGAGTGTCAAGATCAGCGAGTATGATAAGGCCACTACCATCATGGCCAAGATGTCTATCGTCAAGACATTCGATGACCTTCTCAAGAGCGATAGCGACTTGACTCTGCAGAAGCTAAAGATGAAGCTTGCTCGCAAAGACTCTGAGACCAACGGGCTAGTAGGTCAGACAATTGCTTCTATGCTCAAGAGCATTCGTGTCAGTGATACTCTCAATGCACAGGCTAAGGTTGATCCTACAGAAGGTGCGATGGATGCTATCAAGCAAAGAGCTGAAGAACTCCTCAAGTCTGGAGACAAGAAAACAGCTAAAGCTCTTACTGTCACGGAAGGTGAAACAACTGACTGTGGTGGTGCTGGTCCAACGACATCTACTCCAGTCGCTAAGCTCAAACCTCTCAAGATGGAAACTGAAGAAGAATAAAAAGAGAACTCAGCTTACGGCCCCGATGAGGGCCGTAAGCTAGGGATTATTTTTCGAGTTACTTACGCTTCTGAGCGAGACGTTTCTCGATACCGACACGAAGGTTCTCGATAGCTGTCATGACAGCAGGACTGTCAATGATCTTAGCGAGACGATCGTTCATGAACGCGATGTGGTCGGATGCACCGGTAGCAGCCTCTACCAACTGGATCATTGCTCCAGTGAAGATATCCATCTTGTCGATCACCGCCGGGTTACCGAGAGAGTAGTCAAGACGGAAAATAGAACTGTCCGTATAGATCTTGCCCCAACCTTCCATCAACTCGTTGAAGAAGATCATGACCAGATCCTTGCCGACCTGAGTGTTCTTGAGCTTGTACGGACAAGTCTGCTGAACAATAGCTGCCAACATCTTGGCACGCTTGGAGTGTTCATACCTATCCGTAGTCTTGACCGACATAGCTGTCTTGTATTCCTTGAACATCTCAAGGAGTTTGAGACCAGCCGGAGTGTGGAGTTGTGCTTGACTCATAACGCATCTTTGCATGGGAGAAATCTTCGTCGGAAGAAGATCCTCAGCCATCACCTTTCTTGCTGGGAGTTTGATCTGTTTGATTTCGATCGCAGAAGGCGTCGGACCATCGGGAGGTGCACTAGGCTGCTCCTCAACAGCAGGAACTTCCTCCGCAGGAGCTTCCGCTTCTTTAGCAGGAGTGGTTTCCTCTTTGTTTTCCATCGCCTGAGCGAACACATCTTCCAGAGAGGTCTCTTCACCCTCGACAGGGGAAGTCTCTTCCGGTTCAGTCACAGTTCCAGTGTCGGGTTGAGATGGAGTCATCACGACACCCGGAGCATTTTGTCTGTTCTTGTTACGGTTCTTGTTCTTACTCATTTCAACCTCGTCTTTCTGGAATTGCAACCATAAAGATATCACAGAAAAATATCTTCCAGTTTAGGTTGCACTACCTGGAGTACAGTTCCATGCATGGACTTCATAGCAGTCTGCATGAACTTGGATGTGATGTTGACTACCTGTACGCCGATGATGTTGCCATAGAATTCCTTGGTCTTGAGACCACAGCACTTAAAGCACAGGTCACCCTTGCATTGACAAGTCAACGGTGAATACATGTCAACGACTTTGCCATCGTATTTCGCCATGTTGTCTTCTGTTATAACAATGTCAGAAGAACCTACACGAATAGTCCGACCAATAAAGTCTTTGATGCGACACTGCTTAGCGAAGTCAACCTTGATGGTCTTCTTCGTACCACAGTCATCAATACTGACAGTAAGATCCTGGAACACACGGACAACGAGTTTAGTTTCTGCACCGCCTTTAGCGGTTTCCATACCACGGTCGTACGATCCCTTACGAGTTTCGTTAGCACGGGAAGGAAGATCCTTGATAGTCCAGCCTTCATCCAGGGAGTTGGCGATGAAGTCATACTTGCCAGTAGACTCATCGAACGCCGGAACACCACCTGTCGTGAGAAGAAGTTTCTTACGATGCAGATTGTAGGACTTCTTACCAAGACCATCGAAGAACAGAACAGAAGCATCCTCGTGATCAGTTCCCTGACCAAGCCACTCCTTGTCCAGTTTGATCAGTTCATCCTCAAGCTGTTTAACAACAAGTGGATCTGTCATCTGGTCCTTGTGTTCTGCGATGAACTTCTTCTTGAACTCCTTCACCTTGGGGTTGGTGACCAAAGACCTTTCAGTAAGCGAAGGAACAGAGATCTCCGTGATGTGGTTCAGGAAGAAGAAATTATTGTCGAACGACTCATACTCGTCAACCGTGATCTTCTTGTTGATCAGAAGGTTGGTCATCCTGTCGATCATCGTCGCAGGAGTCATCATCTCGTTGTAGTACGGGAGGGACTTGAAGTTGGTCGGGTATTGGAAACAGAACATGTTTTCCAACCACCTTCCCAAAGTCGTTGCGTACAGAGGCATCCCGTCTTTGTCCTTCAGAGGACCAGACTTGATGCTGTCTGTCATCGGGTTAACCCCAAGGTACTCCTTGAATAACGCGGGGTTAAAGGCCAACACATCGAATCTGTGGAAGATGGGGTTCTTACCGTCACTGAGTACTGCAACCTGGACTACTCCAGATTTGTTCTCCAAGACGATACCAACATGATGTTCGCCAACTCCGATAACAATGCCTTCTTTAATCTCGGTCAAGTTACCTGTATGGTCTTCAACAGTCGACCCTACCTTGGGGTTCTCTGCCTCAACTTTGACATCAAATCCGTTCGTAACAGTGCAGGCATCAAGCAACCAAGCCCTCGTCATGAGAGCTCTGCTTCTCGTCGCTGCCAAAATAGCCCTGACCTGTAGATCATTGAGCAACATTCGTCACCCCTCCTTCCTGTTTCAGGACTATGTTTGCTAGAGCATTATCCGTCTCTTCCCGGATGAACTCATAGTTCTTCCCGAGAAGATCACGAACTTTTTCAATAGCATCGATAACCATCGCCTTCGCTGCAGAGTTGTTGATCCCGGCATCTACGAATAGTGTGGCCACCATGATGTCAACATCAAGTTCAGTCGGGCTTTGGGAAGCACTTATCTCCGGTCGTATCCAGTGCTCAAGACAATGCGTCCAGTTCGGCGTGAACTTACTGCGGATCTCATTCAACGTCTTGTTCTGGTCGGAACTCTTGGCACATTCGATAACATACTTGGTTCTACCAAGCTCTTTCTCGAAGTCAACCATCGCCCCACTAACAACCTGCTTCCTGTAAGCACTCATGTCCGCCATACTCTCCGTAGACGGCGCACTCTTGATAACGACACTGTACATCGTGGAAGCGATCTCTTCGATCATCCTCTTCCGACCGCCGAGATAAGCAACGAATTTGGTAGCTGCTTCCTGGTAGTCCTCCTCAACAGGATCAGGAGGCCCCATCCGATCGATCCTCTCGATCGTCCCAGTAACCCCCTCTACGAACGCCTCACTGCTAACCACTATTCCGGGACGATCTTCCATCGTCCGTCCGATGTATTCCCAACCTTCGTCAAGAGGACACGCTCTGTTGCAAGCAAGAACAACCTGCTCTACGCAGTCAGTGTCCTCGCTGACGAACTCTCCGATCTCTTCCCTGAGCTCCTCACGATCCCTGAGGAAGTTATACAGTCTGTCCCAGTCGAATTTAGAGCGAAGGGTTAGCGCAAGGTGGACGAGGACAGGGTCAACACAGATCTGCGCTCGGTCAGCCTGGATGCTAACACCCCTGTCCTCGAGCTCTTCAACGATCTTGACGATCAGTCGGTTACGCAGCCACTGAGGGTCTACAACCAACTGATCTTCGACTTCCGTCAGGTACCGCTGCGTAACGACGTACTCCTCGATCTCGGCTGAGAGCTCTCGAGCTTTTGCGATGATCTCAGCCGAGTAAGTATCATCGACCGATAGATTCTCTTGAACCGAATTCATGATAGTCTCCTTCGGAGAGAAGTTAAGTTTCTAAAAATCAGGTACAAAAAATAGTCTGCCAGTAGAGCTCCGCTCGTCTTTTAGAACTTAGCCCCGATCCCGTAGCTACGCTGTAAGCTATGCTAACGGATCGGGGCTTCGCCTTTCTTTCAATGATTCTTCTGCTGACGCAGAAAGTTTTGAAAAAGAAAGAAAACACACGAGCTGCCTCTGCGGCAGCTCGTTTTCGTACCTTTCTTTAAGTCTGTTATGGTATGCCTTAAAGGTATGCCTTAATGGTTTGCCTTTCTTTGGTAATGAAAGCCTTAAAGGTTTGCCTTATTAGATATATAAAAATTTGGGCACATATGAATGTTACATTCCGTAAATAAAAAAATATACCTTTTCCTTCATTTTGACAGAAATTGATTTCGATACTTTTCTACACGACCATCCGCTATCATTATGAATCACAACTGGTCTTGCATTGTTGAACTTCAGATTCTTCCACTTTTCGAAATCACGTCCAACTTTCTAATAAGACCTTCACCGTAAGCTGGCACACAAAGGTTGAGCTCAAGAAAATTCCTAGTGTGGCTCAGTAAGTTAGTTCATTCGATGCTCAATAACTCGGATTCGTTTGTTCTACACCTGTCGGCCCAAGGTGACACAGGATGCAATGACCAGATCTGATGGAGTTCAAGTTCGTACGGTGATGTAGATTCTTTTGTGATTTATTTTGTTCACTCCTCACCCAGGGAGGGTGAGGAGGACATTTAACCTTTTTCTTTTTACTAAACTGACACATTGTCATAGTTTAACCCAAGGAAGACAAACATGAACGAAAATCGTGAGTTCGATGTGATCGCTGCGTCTATGCCTAGCGTTACCATCTTCAGCGATGGTTCGTTCAAGCCGCAGCTTGGTACAGGTGGATATGGGTCGATAGCTGTGTGTGGTGGATATACTCAGTTCTTCTATGGCGGTTATTACGATACCAGTAACAACGCCATGGAACTTAGTGGAGCCCTTGTTCCGATAAGGAGTTTAGTTGTCCCATGTAGAGTTCTCATTGTCTCTGACTCCCAGTACTTGGTTAATGGAATCAACAAGTGGGTTAGCAACTGGCATGCTAACAACTGGAGGAAGTCAGATGGCCTTCTTATCCAGAACAAGGAGTTGTGGGAAGAGATGTACATGTACATGCAGACCCACCTAATCTCTGCTCAGTGGAGAAGAGGTCACACTGCAGGGAACTTTGATAACACTATCGCAGATCAGTTCGCTTGCATAGGTGCGTACGGAGAAGCAAGAAGAGACATTCCTCCTCATCTCCTTGACATAGCCAGAGCGTAAAAAGAAAAGATCAACCTCTCCCTGGCACAAGCCAGGGAGAGGGTCAACTCTTTATTCTTCGTTAAAGTGAGAGTTGGTAGTAGCAGAGGAAGATGGTCATCCCTATCTGGATCAGGTGAAGTATCTGATCCGTACACAGGTTGATCTTTTCCTTGTTGCATTTGAGATGATCGATCACTCCATGGACCAGGATGTTCAGGAGAAGAGCGATGGAGAAAGCTTTGGCTGAGACAACGAACATCAGAGGGAAGAATGTTACAACTCCCCACATGACGCAGTGACAAGCCATGCCAGCGATGTAGTCGTGGTTGTAAGTAGGACCACTCTCTACACCTTTGACACACTGTATGTATTCGGTAAACTTCTCAGTCAGAGCAATGCGTTTATCGTTATCGGTGATGTTGTTGATCCCTTCGAGAATATTCTGTCCGATCTTCCCGAGGTTACCGATACGACTATTGCGCTCACTGATCTGTTTGTCCCACCAGCTTTCTGTCTTGAACTTGTGAAGGTTCCCAAGGATCTGTAAGACGAAGTCTGAGAACACATGTAGTCCCAGACATATCCACAGAAGGTTGAACGGATTAGTCAGAGCATTTATCATAGATCCTCCCATCTACGTTGATTGTGACGGTGTTTCCTAGGTTAACCTTTACATCTGAGAGAGAAATTGCCTCTAGTTCACATCCGAGTTTTGTTTTCGGATAGAATACAGCGTATAGGTCTTTGTGATCGTGCCTGATGTTCTTGTTGAACACAAGGAACGTCATCCTTCTGGATAGTGTAGCCTTAGGTGGAGCTGATTCCAGTTGGATATCGAAGTTGTTGCTGATCTCTTGATGACTATTCAGATCATCGACAAGCACATTAGCTTCTTTTAGATGGCTTCTGTGAAAACACATAGACCATGCCTGAATAACATCGACGATCGTTGAGGCCACATTGCGGTGAGCTCTTTCGTACGTTACTTGTACTTCCATAGTTCCTCCTTAAAGTAGAACTAGGATAACTAAACCTAAGATCACCAAGAGTAAGGTGGAAGGTTCAATAATCCCAGCGATGACAAGTATGATGAAGATGACGATGAGACATCCACATCCTTCTTTGCTATCTTGATCTAGTTCCTTACTCATGGTGACCTCCTTGTTAGTAGATCGATGTCCATCGGACGATGCTGCCGTCTGCTTCGACAACAGGCATCATGACGGTATTGAGACCGACTACGAAATTCGCAGGTAGCTTGGATATACCCACGAGTTTGACATCATAAGGTGATCCACTGCAGACGTACACGTCATGCAAAGCAGACATGGCTTCTACAGGGAAAGGTTCACGCAAGCAAAGGATGTGAAGGGTTTCCTTCGACTCAGCATGTACGCACACCTTAGCGATGTTGAGAAAGTTCTCCGCGTGGTCTTGATCTTCATCTCCAGTGCTGACGAGATCGAACGCGACTGTAGTTACACTTGTAGTGTATTTACGGTCGGTTTCTGTCTCCCTGCGGATAGTGCGGATCATGTCCAGCACCATCTCTCTATCTTCGGGGGTGAAGGGGATTCCTTTGGGCGACCAATAAAGGATCTCTACATGAGTAGGATCCTTGTGTGTAGCAGGTTTGTTCTCGTTCATTTGACACTCCTTTTATCTGAACGGATGAGTCACATTGACTTAAAGTTGTGAGACTTAGAACGCTTCCGTTCATATGTGAATTTGCTGTGATCGATTCTTCCAAGTGAACCTCCTGGAGGAGGAACTGGTGTAGTATCTCCAATGTGATATTCCCAGCGATGGTCTGAAGGATTCTGACCTTTGTGCGTTTTGCACCAGCACTCCTTAGAGCATATCTTGATACCCCAGGGTTGCGAGTTCTTCTCTTCTTCGAGTGTAGGTTCGAAAGTAGAATTACAAACAGGACATTTCATTTAGTCGCTCCTTTATGATAGACTGAAGAAGATGCTCACCCTAGGTAGCCCTAGGGTGAGTCTTGGGAAGTAAGGGAACTTACTTGGTCTCGCCAGCTTCAGTTTCCTTTGCCTTGTTCTCCTTTTCACGGATGAACTTGAGCAGACCCTCTTCGAGCTCCTTGGGAAGTTCACCAGGCTTGATGATCCCAACTTTCGGAGTCTTCCTCTCGCCCTTGTACTCTGGGGTTTCCTTAAGAACAAGCTTTCCGTCCTTGACGGTATAGTTCTCTTCGAGATCCTTGTCATTCGGGAACACTTCAGGATCTTCTGTGAGATCCATCTCGTTTATCAGACGAGCATGACGATCACTGTTGTCACGAACGAACTTTAGGTAAGCCTCAAGCTGCATCAACCCAGTACGGATGCAGTCGTGACACGGGCAGTCGCCGTACTCGATCTCATGAGCCAAGGAGCTCAGACGCTTGCCAACCAAAGCGGTGGCTGTGCGGAGAGCAACCTCCTCAGTGAGCACATAGCCCTCATCCAAGAGTTTGCGTTCTGCGTCCTTGAGAGTATCCTCTGCTTCGTTCTGATGGGTGGCCGGATCTTCGTTCATGAAGACCATAAGCGTCTTGACGGTACGCTTTGGGTGACCATTGTCATCACTGAAGACGTACATGACGCCACGAACAACTCCAACGAAGAAGGGTTTCTTTTTTGGAGAATTGATAGGCTTACCAGACAGCTCAAGGATCGGAGCGGTCTTGCCATGTTTAGTCTTTACATGACTTGCGGCTGAATCCCCTTCTGTGATGATGAGTCTGTCCTTCTTGCTGACCTGGTAGGTTGCGAACTTCTTGCCCGTGTCAGGATCAAGAGTCCTGCCAACGTACTTGACCTCGATATCCGGGTAGTTGACCAGAACGCGCTTGGCACATTCCGCGAGGGTTTTGTGTGTCTTCTTCTTGAGTTCAATGACTTCGATGATCATCGGCTGAAGTTCCTCAACACGATCGGCCAACTCTTTGGTGTAGTCGAAGGTGTAGTTTTCCTTGATTGGTTTCTTTGTTTTCATTTGTTTTCTCCTTTTAGTGGTGTTTGGTTTTCATCGATTACAACTTGAATGACATTTCCATTGACCTTTATAGTGGCTTGAGCATGACCAGCGTGAGCAGCTTGTATACAAAGCGCTTCTAGTTTAGCGACTGTGCAAGGTGCAGTGATGGAGGAGAACACTTTCATGGCGGCGATACCTCCGAGCTGCGTGCAAGTATTGCACTTGAGTTATACCTATAATCACGGCAACCTTTGCAGACCTGGAACTCTTCAACTGTTACAAGAACCTGCTCCCAAGGAAGCTGTTCCACGAAATGCTTCTTCATCGACTCGAATGCCTCCGTGGGAACCTCGTGTACATTCTTGAAGAACTTGAGGTTCTTAGGATCCATCGTGTAGATCCTGAAGTCATAGTTGAACTTCTTGGCGAGTTCAACCAGTTCGGCAACTGAACCTTCGCTACAACCAACCCTGCTGACAGCAAGATTGACCTTCTGCTGCATCGCTGTAGTGACCATAGCGTGCACATAGTCCCTGACGCGACCACGAGGATCGCCTTCATTGACGTACACATACGAGCCTCCAGGCGTGATCCACACCTGATCGTTCTCTATTTGAAGCATTCCAGGGAATGCCTTTTGAACAAATGTGGTCTTGCCAGTACCAGGCAGACCACGAACAATATGGATGATGTTATTCATTTGTGTCCTTTTTGGTTGGTAACCGATCTCTCGGTATAAATTGCCCATCGATGTAGACTATGTCGAACCCTAGACATAGATCTCGAATGCAGAACGCGTCTGTTGGGACTTGGAAGAACTTTGCTAATTCAACTAACTTGGTAGCTAGCTCTTCCTTGCTCTCAGAATAGTACTGAGTGATATTGATCAACTTGAAGGTCCATGCCTTATGGGCATGATAGGGCTTGAGTAGGAACCTAGCTTTTTGTGGACTGGTTACTATCATCGCTACACAATCCTTTCTTGTTAAAGAATTCAAGCTTTACATATCAGACTACACAAAAGTAATTTATAACTGAAATAGGGTCGACCCTTCTCCCATTAAGGGAGAAGGGCCTTAGTTCAGAACGAGTCCTTAGGAGGGTTCGCTGTCAAAGCATGAACTGTAATTGCTACAAGGTCGTCTGTACCTACCTGGGTTTTGCCAGAAGGAAGGATGTAGTTCTGCGGAGAGTTGCAGTACTTCTCGCATTCCTCGTTGGCTTCTTTGCCGTAGATAGGGTTCCAGGACACTGTATCCCCGTCGTAGTCCGCCGTCAACCCAGCACGTTTACTAGGATGGAACTTAAGAACGTCCTCTACCGTCGCTCCCATCACTGGATACTCAGGGAGAAGTTCACCAGCTCCAGTTGAAGCGTTGGTAACGAAGTTAACAACTCTTGCAGGAGCGGTGCTCATCAGGTGAGTCTTGGAAGGGAAGATCGACTGCTGATCAGTTACAGGATAACGAGTGATCAAACCGTACTTGCCTTTGCTGGCGTAGTACGTGGCTATGTACATCATCTCGATATAGGTAAGAGGATGCAGCTTCTTGGGATCGAATGTTCCTTTGTAGTCCTGTTTGAACTCGTTCAGGTTACGGAAGATGTAGATGTCCTTGACATCGTCATACACCAGATAGAGGTAATAGGGTTTACCCTTAGACCTGACTATAACAGGACGGAACCTGAAGTCAGGATCCCTGAACCTGTCGATAGTCTTCTGTATTCCATTGGAAGTCAGAAGAAGGTCTTTGTCCTTGTCGTCTATTGGAACGTAACCAAGTAGGTTAGTTTCAGGATCGATCATCGATACGGAATCTGAACCCTGACTTATTACATTCGAGTAGAACAGGAGTCTCATCCAGTAAACAACCAAAGACGAGAAGCCTTTAGCAGCCTGGTAAAGAGGAACCTTGACTTCATTAGGTCTGTGAGCCTGAGGACTGTCAGGTTCAGGAGCTTCCATATTGGTAGCTGTAATGACGTTACGAGTACCACCAACGATGTGACGGTGGGCAAGTTTACCCTGGAGGAAGCCCTTCTTACCTTCAACCATGTTGTACAAGCACTCATAGATTTCCATCACTTTCCTCTGGATAGAGAAATGGACGGAGTCATAGAGAGGATCTTCATTGCCGAAGGGAGGCATGGCTTTGGTAGAGCTAAGCAACGAGGTGTAAAGTGAGTTGATAGAACCCTTCTCTATCCTACCTTCTTCCTCGGACATATCTCTGATGCCAGCAGGTATAACGATGCAGTATTCGATGAGAGCCCTGTCCTTATACTTGATCATGATGTTGATCTTGTCTTCACGGCGAAGAGACTGATTCTTCTTGAAGTTGATTTCTTTGAAGTGCTTCAAAAAGAAAGAATATCCAGTATCAGCACCTTCTTCGGTCTCACTGGACCGAATGAAGTCTTTCTCTTGCTTGTCCCAGATGGCATACTCTCTACCAGCCATGATCTCCACGTAGAACCTCTTCATAGCCTGCAAGTTCTGGTAGATGACAGGATGAAGGACTTTACAGTTAAGACGGATGAACGCGTGTCTGGTCATGCGCTCTTCAGAAGTAACTGGGGCGAAGATGAGTTCTGAGAAGAGCCCCTCTGGGTGGAAATCTGAACTTGAGGAATTATGGATAAGTGGAGATGTGACCTCTTTGAGAGCGTGATCTTTGATGAACTTTTCTACATCCATGATCGCTATGTTCAAAGGCGCAGCCATGATGTTTCTCCTTTTAGATTCAAAATAAAAATGGCATAGGATGTTTGCCCTCCCCTCCTTATTAGGGAGGGGAGGGTTGTGGTTTAGTCGTGGTCGTGTGGGTTGAGTTCCTCTTCGACCTTTAACCACTTTCTTGCGACGGGCATGTAGAAGAGTATTCTCTGCTCCACATACGGAGTGAGTTCTTCTGACACCCAGAACTCGGTTCGGTTGTAATACCTCCGAGCTTCGAATACTGTGCCTGTTATCAGACGCCAACCCATGATCCGGACATACTTCTCATCTGCACCGTCGTGACGACAGAAGAAAACATATCCGTTGATGGTTATGCCTCCGGTTATTTCTCCATACTGACTCAGGAGTTTGTCTATCTCCTCAGCGAGTTGAGAGTTTGTCTCTAGCTTCTTCATCGGGGATCTCCTTTTGTTGTTGGTGGTTGTTAACAATATCGTAATATATAAATCAAGAGTATTGATTAACTTTGAGGTGAGCATCCAGAACTTGGATATTGGATAGCATATCACGAAGGTGGTTCTGATAGAGAGGGAACGTGTGTTTCAGCGTGGACTCGCAGTGGATATTATTCAGTAGACAGACTAGCATGTAGGCTCTCCTATCTGGAGGTGAGGGTGAACGCTATTGGCATGCTGGGTGGTATGGAGCAATGGCTGTAGACAGAGAAGGAAAGAAATTGAATGTGACTATCTACTGGGTAGTTAATCTTGATATACACAATAGGCTCTCCTCAGAGGTGAGAACAGAGAAGGACAGTCGATATGTCTACGAGCAGTCGCTGATCAAGAGAATAATTCCTCACACGATGTCTTAACGTTCTACTCAAATAGAATCATGAACTCGATGTATCCTGGATCTGTGTATCGTAAAAGGCTCTCCCCCTCCAGAGGTGTAACTGATCAGTCTTACGACACAAGATTTATTGTTGATAACAGAACTGTTGGTGGAACTGTTCCTGGTTCGACATATTCAAGTGGTTCTAGTTTGAATCGAGTTTATGGAATGACTAACAGGCTCTCCTAAGGAGGTGAAAGAACAGGCTACGTATGTCAGTGTTACATTGGACTTGCAGGATATTGTGGGACTGATACAGGCAACACTACAATGAATCCAGCACGACCGTTATACGATGCAGAATTTCCCAGGCTCTCCTAAAAGGTGGACAGTCTAATGGCGCACCTCTCTTTGAATATGCGTGGAGACACTGGTTCATGATGAAGAATGGGTTTCACGGAACGAACTTCTCACCTAACTGGGATAATGATGTCTCCATAAACACAAGGCTCTCCAAAAAATAAAAGCAAGCAATGCCTTCCCTAGGCCGAAGCCTAGGGAAGGTTATGCCCATCACTATCCCTGATGTTGAGACATTTCCAGTATCACACCCCATGAGAGCTCGTCTCTAACACGGGTCAATCACTCCCGTGCCGCAGAAAGGACGCCGGAGAGTCAGCTCTCTCCGGCAGTTCGACGAGGGATAGCCGTGTACAGGTAGGATAACCATTAACCCACCTACGTGCTAACTGTAGCAAGTCCATGCCCTCCATACAGAGAACACGCCTGGTTAAGATACACGGCTGGAGCCCAGACCATTTGACAAGTGTGTTTTCGATGTCCCTGGCACGAGTTCTGTAGTACACCACTATACCCCTAAACAAGGGCGGAGATCAGTGGTGGAAAGGACTCGGGGCGGCCCAACTCCGGCTACATACATTCGTGATGACTGTTTAAATCGCTTACCAGTTCCTACGACGGTAACCGCCATGGAAACTGGGACCATCCTGAACTTCTGCCAGTGTTACCCAGCGTCCAGGTATATGATGAGTTGCGATCCAAGATTCATCCTCGAGACCGTAGTCGCGGCGGGCGATAGCGATCCTCCAGAACTTGCCATCTTTCATCTTGACGAATGCCCAAACGACGTCGTCGTAGAACACGTCAGATTCAGTCGGGTAAGTTCCCTGACCATCGATCTTCGTCTCCAAGAACGACTTGGTCTTAGCCTGGTTGTGGTAGTCGTTCAGGAAGGTGTGAACGTGGTTGGCTGACGGAGCTGTTGTTCCGAACATTGCCATGAGCGTTCCGTTGCGATACTCAGGATCGGTGATATCAACGAAGTCAGTTTTCACGGGCTTGTCCTCCTTGTCTGATTGCATGGTATTCTGAAGTTCCCTTTCAGGTTCCTTGATCCTGATCTCGACAGTGTAACCCTTGTCGAAGTCATACTTGACTCCACCGATCTCGTAGTCGCGATCAAGCAGCTTGCCTGTCGCTATCGGGGATTCGATGAGTTTGTTGAGCACGATTTCGGCACGGTCGTGTTCAACTTCGAGGCAGTTTATATCGTTGCCCAATACAGTCTGTCCAATTTCATCCTTGATCTTATCGTAGAGTTCGGTCTTGCTCTTGTCAACGTACGGGCTGACATCAAGCTTGGAGTCTGCATACTCGGGCATTACTTCGACCCAAATGGTAGTGCTTCCTGTATTCACTTCTGGTTCCTCCTTAGGTTGTTTTTGCTCTTCGACTGGTTCAGGTTCTTCAGCAGGAGCTTCTTCTACTCCTGGTGCGTCATCCCCGTCGGTTCCTCCGTCGGATTCGGATCCAGCATCTCCTTCTTCAGGCTCTGCAGGTTCCTGCTCGTCTCCGGAGTCGTCGGGATCGGGGGAGTCTGGCTCGGATTGTTCATCTGTTCCGCTATCTGTGACGACACCGCTTTCCAGAACGGACTCTCCAGTGGATCTATCATCTTTGACCTCCTGTTTTTCTTCGGTTGATTCTAGTGTCTCGGTAGAAGGCTGTTCTTCTTCTTCAGGTTCATGGTGAACCTCCACGACCTCTGGTGGTTCGTGGAAGAGGGACTCATTCTTGAGTCCCTTCACGAAGTTCTCCTTCTGGTCGACTTTGAACACAGTAATCCTCTGACTGCTGTATTCGATGAGAGGACGGCTGACAACCGCCTCGTATTCAGATCCATCGAGTTCCTTGGCGAGCACTTCGTATTCAAGCGTGATGCGAGAAACGTTGTGTCCGTCTGGACGAGGGAGTTTGCTTAGAATGATGTTCAGACCATAATCGGTCGTAAACTTCCACACAACTCCGAGACGGAACTTGTTGATGAGATGCATTCCGAGTGCATGGCTCTGATCGCCACAGGAGTTCAAGATCCCATTGGCGATGTCATGGATGCTGCTTTCTCCATAGTTGTTGCTGGAGATACTGAGCAGCATGCGGCAAAGCTGCATGCTGTCGATACGATCCAGACATCCGAATCCTTCCTTCTTGATGCGATCTCCAAGAGAAGTAACATTCGGACCTGATAGCTTGATTGTACTAATCATGTTTTCTCCTTTTAGTTTATGGTACAGGATAGACATCCGAAAATAGAAGTTTACTGTCTTCAAAACCACAAGCTACACCTATCTGCTTCAAGAGAAGATGACAAGGCTTGACGTTGTGATAGATAATGTCAGTGAACTTCACAAGAGGGATGATCTCGGGTGGCACCTTACCACCAACGGGATTGATGACGAATGTAGATGGCGGCTTGTTCTTCGCAAGGAATGCCATCATGCGCTGATAGATGTCTGGACTGGTCTTGGACAACCAGTTCAGATATTCCTTGTTCGGAACATGCACTTGAACTGCTGGAGCCTTGGTAGGAATCAGGATGTCTCCGTATTTCTGAGCAAAGATCTCCTGCCAGGCGTAGTAGTAATACCAGTTGGACTGAAGAGGTGTGGCGTAATCAGTCTTCTTGCGGATAGACAGACTCTTGAACCAGGTGGAACTACCTTCCTGCAAGTCCTGTCTAATCTTGTTCTCGAATGTACTGACTTTGTGCACCAACTCATGTCCTGAGATCTTACCATTGTTGTTCATGTTTATCAGAACGTCGTTCTCAGAAAAGTTCTTAGCGAAGGTAACTGCTTCCTTGCAGATATCAGATCCCTTGAACTGAACACCTTTAATGTCGATCTCTGGCTTGGGTAGCAGAACACCTTCCTGAATAGCCACGATGCCAGCATAATGTTTCTTCACATCAGCCAGGATCATAACCGTATACAGGAACTCGTTCTTCATAGCCATCACTGTCTTGTATTCATCCCTTGCTCCATGAGCTTCACTGTAGATCAAGAGAGTGTGGGCGATAGCCTGGGTTATCCAGTAGATCATCACACAAGCGATGTGATAGGATTCAGGAGCAGTGCTGTAGACATCTCCAGTATACCACTTAACCCAGTCCTTAACTGTAAAGATGACCGAGTCAGTATCGGAAATAACTGCAGAGTTCCTGATCATGTTGGGTCGGGTTCTGACAGAAGTCCTATTAATAGGAGTAAAGAGGAACGTGTTGAACAGTTTGTCCATGTCCTTGAGCTTCTTGTCCACATACCTTGCGATATGCACGAACTTGACAGCCAGGTCAGGGAAGAGTTTAGGAAGGTCGTAGACCTGAACCTCAGGATCGTGTGGGTCAACATGCTCTCTGAACGCCACGTTGCACAGAATAACTAGAGCTCCGTCTAGTTTGAACAGATCGTCTGGGACTACTTTGCTGTCGGAGAAGTCGACATTGTTGATGTCGAACAGTTCCTTGAACCAGCCTTTCATTGTCCCTTCGTTACCCATGAACATGTGACGAAGATTCTGGAAGTACCAGAAGTACTGAACCTCCGAATCATTCAGCTTGCTTATCATGTCAGTGAGCATGGAGAAGTCATCATACCTGTGGTACATGGTAAGACACTTCTTGTAGAACTCGAAAAGATCGTTGTGAGTGGCTCTCTTCAACTTGTAGGTGGACATGACTTCTTCAACAGCAGCACAGTCTATACCTTTATTGAGGTGAGCTACGATGTGTTGAAGAAGTTCGTCCATAGAGAACCAGGCAAAATTGCCTCCAAGAACAGCTTCGATCTCAGAGTTGGCATAGCCAATCAAAGATCTGCCACACGAAGTGATGGCGTTGTAGTTAGCCTTGCTGTAGAACAACGAATACGGAGATCCGTAGTTACCAGGCAAGCTGTTCATGGTTATCTTGATTAACGTCTGAGCGTAGTAGTGCTTGAGTTCCTCGGTGGTATTACCGGCAGCCTTAGCTTTAAGCTGGAGTTTCTTCTCCCTCTTCCGGTTAGCCATCATCTCGATGATCATCTCGATCGTCTTGGACATCTTGACACTGTGCTGGCAGAACACAGAACCCGAGTCAGACAGGATGTTATCCTTCTGAGCATCGAACCACGAAGCCAGGTCGACTGCCTTGATGACAGGGACTCCGTCTTCCTTGGTTTCCTCGATTATTGCTGTTAACGGGTGGTACGTTTCCTTGCACAGTTCCAGGCTGTATGTCCTGGCTTTATCTTCTGGTAGTCCGTACTTCCTCATCATGTACGTAGCTACTTGGTCTCGGTAACATTTGAGCAATGGTTGACGAGCCATATTCGTTTTCCTCCAATGTTCATTCAATGACCAAAAGTTGTAAACATTTAGAGGTCGATTTACATTAAGGTAATATATGTGCCAGGAGTAGACGGGGTAAATCTATCCTATGGTCCTTACTTTAAATGAATAAGAAAGGTAAAAGACAATGTTCAACTTCGCTCTTAAGAAACAGACCAATAAACCGGCCCAAGAAAGCCTCGTGGAAAAGACGCCGGAGATACGCGACTATGTTGCGCTCAACCTAAGTGAAGGTGGACGTTATGTCGTCATCACTGGGACCGTCCGTGGCATAGTGTCAGCTCTGGCCAAGCTCCTCCGTTTGCGCGGAGAGAAACCAGATGCTATCGCAGAGAAGATCAAACCTTTTATCGCCAGCTGTGTATCGGCTGGAGACCTTCGTAAGGATACGGCTGAGTACATCCTTAGCGATGACTGGTATTTTACACAGAGTGATTACATCCCGTGCTATTGCAGGCCTTCGGATTCCATGTGGTCGTTGTTCAATGACATCCTTGAGGAAGCCAAGGGTTCCAAGTATTGGAACTCAGATCTCAAGAACGATCTAAAGCTAAACATCAACCCGCAGGAGAAAGCTATCCTCGATGCATTCGAGACAGCCCGTAAGGCGTACTACGACGCCATGCGAGTTCGTGATGACTATTTCTCCAAGCGTGGTGCCCTCATCGTTCATGACGTCCTCCGTAAGTATGCGCAGCATATTTCCAGCATTGACGAGGAGTTCTATAAGTTTATGGCAGATCAGATAGCTGAGACTCTGTCCCAGCTCGATGACGATCAATCGTGTCCGTCTGATCCTAGCATCAAGAATGAACTTGCTGTTAGTAGGGCTGGGCTCACGTTGTCTGAGCAAGCAGAAGAGTCAGACAGCTGAGTTAACCCTTGTAGGAGAAAGGAGGTGTTGCATGAACAACACCAGAAACTTCCCTGTCGCAAGACAGGAGACCAACCACAAGGTGGGCGACTCAGTACTCAGCGTCTTCGATAAGAGGATAGCTGTGTTAGAAGCACTGCACTTCGATATAGGCGCTAGACTGGGTAAGGCGAAGATACGTCACCTTCACACGTACAACTATGCAGATATTGTGCCTCTTGAGGTTGATCATACTTTAATACCAGCTTGACCTATCCGATGACCACAAGTCGGAAAGGTTTAGTTATGGCTACTGAAGTATCGTTCAATAAGAAACTGAACGAGGTCAAGTTACTGCTGTCTTCGCTGTTCGCCAGGAAACTAAACTGGGTGATATTTAACGGAGATGATCCCAACAACCTTATCTTCACCACAGTTGAGGTTAACAGGATTGCGTTTTATCGCCCAGAGATCGATGATCAGATGGCACTGGTCAAGTTAACGGACGAGGGTATCAAATACCTCTATGAGTTGTTCCCTATCTTCAGGTCAACATGCGGGGTTATATTCTTGCCGACTTTCTTGTCGACGATGAATAAACTCATAGCTGAGACCAAGGGAGTAGCACCGAACATTAGGTTGGATATGGGTACGGAAGCCTTTTACATGGCAGCGCCCAAGTCAACCAGACCAGAGTTCGAGTTGGATGAGGACTCCAGACCCACGGAAGTGTGTGTAGGGAACCTGACGATATCTGCTTTCTACGAACAGTATAAGCAGGTATTTACCAACCATGTTAACTTTGGTTCTCAGCTCATCGAGAAGAACATAACTCTTGGAGATCAGGCTAAGAGAGATAAGATAACAAGTATTGATGTTGATGTTCCCAATCATCTCTTCAATACGGACACTTTCTTCAGACTGCCTATCCAGGATGGTACGAACATCGTTTCGTTTACGGAGTACTTGAGCAAGCGCAAGGCGGAATGGAAATACCGTCTTCTGATCTACTACGATGAACGTCACAGTGTAGCACGGACTGCTTACGTCTACAAGGATGAGTGGTTGGAGGCAGTCTCTATAACTCCAGCTGCGCTGTGGTTCCCATTCAGGAAAAAGAAATAACGACCAAGTGTAACCACCGACGGGCAACCGTCGGTGGTGTACTTAACTTTTTATTTATCCCTACGGCTACTATTTAATACATGTTGACAATTCACAACCAAATAAGGAGAAGTCACTATGGCTGAGTCCAATGAACAAACCCCCGTGAAGCCGGCAGAACCTATTGCCGTCGATGTAGATGCTGCCGTGGACGAATCGGCCGGTGTTGTGTCGACCGAACCTACTCCGGCTCCTATCATTCCCCCGTCCGGAGATGCACCTGCAACCACAGTTGAAGATTTGTTCCGTGCTGGAGAAGAAGAACGTGCCAAGCAGGAAGCTGCCCAGCAGACCGGAGCTAGTACTAGCGAAGCACCTGACCTTCCTGCAGCTGAGGCCCCGGCAAAAGAAGCTGCTCCCTCCGCTGAAGAACAGCCTGTTCCTCAGGCTAAACCCGCAGAATCTCCAGCCGAATCGCCGGCAGCACCAGCTGCCGAACCTAAGTCTTCTGTAGAAGATGAAGACGTCTTCGGCGAGGAAACTGAGGACGATGATGATGAACCTTTCGATGATATTCCTACCGACCTCAAGGTGAACTCCATCCTTCTGGACAACATCGATGTTGCCCTCCAGGATATTCGCGCTACGTACAAGACAGCCAAGGAGTTCGATGCTGCTCAGAACGACCCAACCTCCAAGCTGAGCAAGTACATGACAGCTGCTCTGCATGGTTGGCCCACGGGCAAGCGCAACTTCCTTATCCCTGTTATCAAGGGAATCGAGGGTAACCTCGTCAAGCAGGCTGAAGCAGGAGTCCAGCCCATTGTTGATGGTCGTCCTACCATCACTCATAAGCGTGGAGTTAACCTCAGTGGTAAGGAAGCCACTCTCGTTCTCCAGAGCTGCCTTGGCGGTCTGCATCGTGTGTGCCTGCTCAACTCTGGTTTCTGGGTGCTTCTCCGTGCTCCTGGTATGGATGAACTCAATGAGCTCTTCAACACAATCGATGCTGAAGGTAAGGAACTCGGTCGCTCGCTCGGTGCGCACTACGCACTCATCTCTGACATGTACATCAAGAAGCGTTTCTTGGATATGCTCATCAAGAAGAGGATCATCCAGGATTCGAACTTCAAGGATATCTTCGAGAAGGATGCATTCAATCGCGTTCTGTCGTTCAATGACTACGACGCCCTTATGCACGGCATCCTGTCCATGTGCACCCGTCAGGGTCTGCGTCTGCAGCTTTACTGTCCGAAGTGCCACGAGGAGTCCACTGCGACGAACATGGACATCAGCGCTTGCAAGTTCATCAACCGCAACTTGCTCACTGACAGCATGATCGACCACTGGAACAGGAAGCGTGATGCCAAGGGTCAGCGTATCATCCACACTCGTGATGATCTCCAGAAGTATCAGGAGATGCTCCCTGTGCAGACTGAGACGATTACCCAGGTTGTCGATATGGGTCTGAATAAGACGAAGATTGAACTGGTTCTCTCTGTTCCGTCCTTCGCTCGTTTCTTCCGTGTTGGTGACAAACTCATTGCTGCCATCAACCAGACGATCAACAACATCGCCAAGGGTAACGAGGCTAAGGAGGAACTGGTTCGTGACTCTCTCGAGATTCACGGTTACCAGCTCATTGCTCCTTGGGTCAAGACGCTCAAGGTCTTCGAGAATGAAACCGATACTGAACCAATGATGATCACTGAGGATACCGATGTTATCTTGGATTACCTTGACAGCATCGTTCAGCAGGATCTCACTCTCGATACGATCAAGGTGCTTAACGACTTCGTCCAGAAGACTCGTATCACCTACATCGGAACGTTCTCGCTCGACTGCCCGTACTGCCACGCGAAGCCCGATACGGATGGAATGAATTTCTACCCGATCGATGTGCACACCGTTTTTTTCGGCCAGTGCTTCCGGTTGTTTCAGAAGGGTTCGAAATAAAGAACTATCTAGAGGACACGATGCACTTTAGGACAGCTTTGATGTCTGTCATTGCTGGAGTGGGTGACGTGTCCAATGGCGTACTGAAAGACTTTGTCCTGCGAACTGCGTTCGCTAAAGATCTCGGTTGGTGGGACAAAGTCATGTCTGAGTTCAAAGTAACTGAGAAGTTCCATAGGTTCGAGGTAGTTAACCATGAAGGTGAAGCGGTGGGGGTTGATCACCTCACCGCCTTACCTTTTGAACGCGCTTTGGATCTGTGTGGATACGATGTGACTAACGCCAACCTCGGGTTAGGTCTAATGGACCTAATGAAACTAGACGTTGCATCCTTCAACCGAGTAGAACAATGGGTGCACAAGTACGCCGAAGAACAACGGAAGCGAATGCCCAAACAGCTAAAAGAAGAAATGGGAGGTAAATAAACATGTCAGAAGCAGAAGTTCCCCCGTACTCGAAAGCCATTCTCAATGCCAACCGAGGAGTGACTAACATAATCGAGGCGGATGTCATTCGAGATGATCTGATCAAAGTGATCGACAAACTCTTCAATACTCTCAAGAAGCACTACGGACCTCTTAGTGAGTTCGCAGCTCTTGACAGTAGAGATCCTCTGTCCAAAACCAAGTTCACTAAGGATGGTATCAACATCGTTCGTGCTATCGAGTTCACTTCTCCTCAGGAGGACTGGATCCGCAAGACGGTAGCCTTCATCGGTGAGCGAGTCGAAGCATCTGTTGGCGATGGTACGACATCAGCGATGATGTTCACCTGCGCTATGATGAAGCGCATGATGCAGTCCATTGATAAACTTCGCCCGATTTCTTACATCGAGCTTCAGCAGAAGTTTATGAATCTGGTGTACGACATCGAGGACAACATCAAGTTGGTGACCTACGGACCAAAGGTTGACGGAGAGGTCGATAGTAATCGAGTCCACCAAATCGTCTACAACCAGGTGTATACCGCTTCACACGGTGATGTTGAGTTGGCCAAGGCTGTTGCTGAGCTGTATGACTCAACACCTGAGGAACTGTGGGACAAGATGATCTACGAACGTCTGACCTACGAGTCGGACAAGAGATTCGATGTTGTCTACACTGGCGGTCAGTATCAGATGCCATGTGAAGTCATGATGAACGGAATGTTGAACCAGGAGTTCTGCTCCAGGTACGATCACGAGCACTGCACGTTCGTGGTTATGAACAACCCGATCATGATGGACACGGATGCGTATCAGTACGTCATCGATACGATCGAGTCGGATGAAGTTAGCAAGGATAAGCCCCTTGTAATACTCTGTCACTCGAACATCGATACAGCCACTTATCAGGACCTAATAGCCAGGCTGAACGAGTATGTTACTCGCGATAAACCTGTTGTCATCTTCTACGTCAATACAACGATGGGTGATTGGAATCCTGAGGTGAACGACTTCCGTACACTTCAGCTTCTCTGTGGAATGGAGATTACCAAACTTCGTCGTACACAGAACAGGAATGAGTTGGTTATCGTCAAGGATGTCCATGTGTCCTGGACGAACAAGACCCTTGTTCTTGATCACCTCTACGAAGTTCCTGAAGAGTGGAAAGACGAACCTCGTCGTCACATGGCTATCGACGGCAAGCACATGCAGTATACGGACTACCTGGCTGCAGTCAAGAAGTACGCCGAAGCATACGCCAAGCTCCCTGCCAACAAGAGCAACAAGGAGATGACGACTCTCATGTACAGGACTTATGCCAAGCTGATGTATACCAAGCTCGGTTGCATCCGCATCGGTGGTTCTGTCCATGACAATGTGGCTCTCTTGGATATCGTGGATGACTGTGTAAGAGCTTCCTCTAGGGCACTCTGCAAAGGTATCACCTTCGGTAACAACAGGTCTCTGTACATCATCCTTAAGGAGTTCGAGGATATCGAGAAGTACGACCGCGTTCGTTCGTGGTTGATCTCGAACATGATCGCTGCTCTTGAGGATATGGCCGTTGCTCAGATGGAGTTGATCTTCCCTGGTGAGAAATTCAGCAAACGCAGGAAACGTCAGTTCGTAGAGACCTGGTACACTCACGCGATCAACGTCATTGGTCTCTTTGACAAGTTGCACGATGATGATGCGGATCAATTCGATCCTCTTGTGGATCTGAGTGAGACTAACTTGGTTAATAAGCTGGCAGACGCCCTGGTGTCTACCATGGACTTCCAGGAACTCCTCACCGATCCTCTTATTACCCAGCCTGCTGATACCGACATTTCTATGCTCAAGCGTTTTGGAGAAGTTGCTCTCAAATTTGCTCTCTCTGGGAGAATCATAGTGAGCAATTCTGCCTACGTGAATGATAATGAAAGGAAGGCAGGTAAGAAATGAGTTCATCTACAAATGTGACGATCAATGGCATCGTCTGTGTCAAAGAGCTGGAAGTCTCCTTTAAGACCAAGAGTCGTGTTGACTCTCAGACCTACTACGGAACTATCGTCGGTACTGTGAACTTTGATGTCGCCGCTAACTTCGACGACATCATCGCTATTCACAAGAACATGGTTGCTTCTGTAGCCAAGTCTGAAGTGACGACTCAGGAGTTCCTTCTTGTCAAGACACGTGATGGTGCTACGAGGCCCTTCGCGGTGAATTGGATCGACGCTGAAACGTTTGAACGAGTTGATGCTCAGTCTGACGCAGTTATCGTCATCCACAGAATCACTGAGGAAAAGCTGATAGAGATCATGACTGAGATCAGAGGTCTTGGTTACGAAGTCGAGAAACGCAGCTAACGAAAAAATAAGTTGGTTACCTAGGGCTGCCAGTGCGGCAGCCCTAGGATGTTGGTCTTTATTTCAACTCAGGGTTGAGATCCTTCATTACAGAAGACATCTTTGACTGGATGACACGAGCGTCCCTATCAAGAGTGGTAGAGACACGCATCAGTTTGGTTACGATGGTTCCGAAGATGTTGGTCAATGTTGTGAAGTTCCGGAGGGTCACCTGTTTACGCAGGTATTCGGGATCCTCGTTATCTACATTCACATTGGCTGTCATCTGACGAACATCACTTTCTATCTTCCGTTTGACAGAATCAAGAAGTTTCTGTTTGTCGTCAAGACTCTTCACAGTGTCGTACGCAAGCTGAGATGCAACACCAAGCTGTTTGAGATAGTGCTCTTGTTGTGGTTTATCAAAGCTGGAATACCCAAATTTGATTACAGGAATCTGATCCCCACTCTCGCAGACAGGAGCAAACTGGATACCCATGTTGTCCGAGGCCACGAACATGAAACCGTTGTGCTTCATGTCCGGAGGTACTTTGAACTCAGGATGATCTTTGGAAGTTACCCACCAGGTCTGCAAGACTTGGATCACACAGCCGCGAGATCCTTCGATCTCTCGAGAGATAGCTTCCTGGAGTTGCTTACCAAGAGGGGAGTTGGTAATGTCATACATTATACTACCCATCTGGACAACTATATCCGAAAGCGCAGCATAGCTCTTGATGATCGGGATGATAGCATCAGGATCCTTCTGGGAGATATCGGCGAAGCAATACTTCACAGCAGCTTCAGTTTGACCTCCGTTCTTCTCCATGAGATCAACAACCTTTCTGTAGGTTGTCTCAAGTTCACCTTTCGGACGACCCTGGTGTACCCAGAGTCCCATGATCCACACAAGGGCTTTCTTAATCTTGACGTAGAATGCTTTGATCCATTCCCAGACAGCCTTGGCCCACTTCTTGATGGTGTCAATAATGGCACCTTCACAAGCAGCTTGCTTGGCCTCATCTCCACCGAAGAACTTGGGCATCTCAACATCAACAACAGCCATGAAGTTGTTGTCTCTATTGATGATGTCAAACCACTCGGTGGAATAACCAGCAGTTTTGAGAGAGTCCTTCGCCAAGGTCAGCTCATCGATAAGATGCATGCAGCCCTGGATCTTCTGACTGAGTTCTGTGAGTTCGCCCATAAGCTGGGCATTCTCAGTAACTGCATCCAGTCTCCTCAGCTCCTCAGTCTGTTCGTATGCTCCGACCAGATTTGATGCAACAAGTTTCATTTATTTAGATCCTTTACGTTTTTGTGCCAGAGCCTGAAGCTTCATTCCATAGAAGTGGATCATGTTGTTGCTCAGTCTCTGAATGTCGTCAAGAAGGTTGTCAAGCTCACGGGAGATCCGCCCATGAACGATACAGTCGAAGATACCAGGGATGGAGATGTACGAGTTAAATGTCTCGTAACCTTTAATAACTTTGGCCATGTATTCATCATACTGACTGCAGTTATCGATCTTCTCCTTGATAACCTCGATGTCGTCCATATACTTACGGACCAGTTCAGGATCCGCAGAGTTGGCTTTGAGTTGCTGAATCGAGAGTGCCATCAGTTCCTTGAACCTCTGACATCCAGCAGGATAGAGACTATAGCTCCAATCACCACAAATAAGCGGTGCGTACACAAGCAGTTTCATCTTGTCGAGGATGCTTATGTTCTTGTGAAGCCTCTCTATTGCATTGATTTTCTCGATCTCCTCCTCACTCTTACCAATACGGTTGAACAGCTGTCCAAGTTTGGTAAGCGCACTGACTTGGTCTGACCCATAGCCGTGCGAGAAAGCGTACTCATCAGCTTTACGCTCCTGCCAGGTAACCATCCTTCCGTTAGCACGGAGATCACCGAATTTCTTCTTCTGATCGGATGCTTTGTACTTGGAATTAGCCTGGGTACCGAACAGCATCTGGGCTGGAATAGCTATCGCATCGAAGATGATGTAGATGACAGCCATGATGAGTCCACCAATGAGTTTCTTCTTGGTAGGAGGATCCCCAGCAGCTCCAGCCTTAGCGAAGTCAGCTTCGAACCTCAACGCAAGAGCATTGACTTTCTTGGCAGCATCTTCGTTACCACGGAGTTTCATTACCGCAGCTGCTTCCTTAGCCAGACTTACAGCACCCTTGTAGTCTGTATCGTGAGCAGCCATGTAAGCGGCACTCAGATAGTTGAAGGTAGCGGTTCTGGCATACAGGTCTGCACAGTGCTCAACGAGAGTAAGAGTGTGCCCTATCTCGTGAAGGACAATAGCCGTGATCTCTCTAGCAGTGAAGTTGTTAACACCACTGCCTTTAGGGAGGAAGTCAGCCATCAAGAAACCTGTACGGATATCGAATCCGATAACAGAAGTGACGAGCTGTTTGATCTTATCGCGATCTTCCTTCTTGATAGATCCAGATATCTTGTCGTAGCTGCTAGCCAAAGTCACAAGATCCTTGGCAGACAACTCATCTGGGATATTCGTGTGCCAATACTTCTCAGTATAGCCACCATTGAGAATGTTCTCGATCTGAAGGGTGCCAGCACCACTTCCGGAACCACCGAAGGTCATCCAGGTGCAGAAGCCACTGTCCCACAGTTCGACGTATCTAACCTCCGAGATCCAGAGACCAGTATACCTCCAAGTAAGGTCCATGAACTTCTTCGCGCAGTTGTTGTGGAAGAACTCTTTGACCTTCTTGTAACGAATGCGGTAGTCCAGGTTAGCAAGTTCCTTGTCACGGTAGTCTATAACAGACTGCCAGAGAGCATCGAGCTCTTTTCCGAACTTGCTTTGGACGGTAGCCTGCATAGCCTCAAGAGCTAATTTAAACATACCGAAATCTCCATTAAAAGACGGGTTATAGTATGGATTCAAACAAAAAAGAAAGGCAGGACCGGTCCCTTTTCGGGGACCGGTCTGCTGAAAGAACTAGTTGTTACAGAACCGATGACCATCTGAATAAGTTTGACCAAATTAAAGCAGCACAATAGCCGCTTTGCCGCCAGTCCAGGCAGCCAGAATAGCCACGATCAACATTTCGATATTTCCTTTCATTGCTTAGTTGCAACTAAGTAATATATCGACATGCAAATTCGATTAACACTAGCTCCTAATGAACTCATCGAACTTCCTAGCGAATGTTTTATCGACCATTCCATTATCCTCCATCAACTTCAGAGCCTGAGAGTGAATGGCTTTGAGTACATTCGTCGTCCCAGTCGTCCTGTTGTTGATGATGGCTATGGAATTTCCGATGATTCTAGTCAGTCGGAGTTTGAGGGCGATGACCTTCTGCAAGTCCCTGACGTTATCGACAGAAGTGTTGGCGTTCATCGAATCAGCAATACGCTTCTCGAGGACCTTGATTTCCTTTTCCAGGTTAGTCTTGGTTTCTTTGAGCGTCTCAACTCCCGATAGAGAGTTGATGTGTTCGTCAACACACTTCTGAAGACCGCTGAGAGTCCAACCAGCCTGAGCGAAGCTGTTCCACCTTCTACCAGATATCTGAGCACACAGATCCGTGAACTGATCGTTCTGAACCTTAATGGCTCCGACACTGGAGAACTGAGCAAGCAGATCATCTACTGACTGATGATCTGTGCAAGCAGCACAGAACTTGATCAGGTTGATGAGGTGCTTACTCTTCTGGATAACACTTATCGTGTCTGTCTGAGAGATAACTGCACAGGGAATCGATTCGAATTTCTTGACTATATCAGGACGGCTAGCAAGAAGAACGAGATGTTTCGTGATACCAAGGAATTGCTTCCTAGACCTGTAGTGTTTGTCAAACAGAGTCTTGAAGATATCGACGATGAACTCGTAGATCTTGATGATAGCATTCTTGAGGCCAGCCAGGATCTTCTTGATGAAAGCGACTACACCACTAGAGTTCTCTCCCTTACCACCGATGTTGATAGTCAACCCTTCGGCGCAGATGGCAGAATACTTCGTGACATAGTCAAGGACTTCCTGAGGAATCTCCTCATCCCTGTCAAGCATGTTGACCCTCTGAAGCATTTCGGAACAATGCTCGTACTCGTCGAGTTTGAGGTTTAAGGAGTAGAGCAGATTCGAAATTACCGCAGTGCTGTCACTTACGTTACAAACCATAATGTTTCTACCTCCTTATTTAACCACAGCAGGGATCTTCAGCACAATCACAGCCACACGGACAGCAGTCCCGTGTCTGTCCAGTCTTTTCCATATGCCGTCTAGCATATTCCGACAGATGACGAAGTTTCACCCTCTCAAGAGCGATCTCGTATTTCACGAACATCTTGACTGCAGACGAAGTTGCCGGGAACAGAGATGTAAGGTAATGCTTGATCATCTTCTGGTCCCAGTGATGCATCGGGAGGCAGTCGATTTCGTCGTTGTACATGCTGAGCATGTTCATCCTGCCATTATGTCCCAGCATGAACGAAGCAAGCGGAGACATCTTGGAGCATAAGTCAACAGTGTGATCTACTGAGGACATACGGAGGTTGTGCTGATCACGAACTCCGTAGAACGGCTCATCGTACCTGCAACCACGTTCACGACCCACCTCAGCCATCTTGGCATACTCGTGGACAGTAAAGATGTTGGAAGCAGCGACATAGCCATTCTTGTAGTCCAGGACAAGCAGAACATCAATCAGGTTGCACAGAGCATCCCACACGAATTTGTTAGGCAGCTTGCGAGACAATTGGAATTCTCCAGTGACTCGGCGAGCGATGCTCCTGAGTCGGCAAATCGTGTTAGCCTGCTTTGGTGTCACTGCATCGAAACCATATTTCCGCCAGATGTCAGTCTGAGCCATGTGGTTGTACTCAGCCAGCTTAGCCCGACGATCGTTGGTAATGGTGAGCGACTCGTTGATGATAACTGCCCTGAGGGAGTCAATGACCGGACGATGGTCAATGAGCTCAGCCTCATTGGTAATATTAGCAGTGTCGAGAATATCCCGAACCTTCTTTGGAAGTGCGTCGATCCTAGTTCCCCACCCGTCACAGGGTGAGTAAAGTTCACCATAATCACAGCCACTGTACAGAAGTGCACAAACTTCGTGGAAGAGCACTGCCATTCCGTAGTCGTACGTCATCTTCCTGAGTCCAGTAGGGATATTCAGGAGAGTGTCCTTCTTATTAAGCGCAGCACTGTGCCAGTCCTCATGAGTGGACCTTTCCAGGTCACTCATCACACATTCCTTAAGACCCGAGTTGTCGCAACAAACCAGATACATAAGGACTGCGTCGTCCTTGACTGATTCCCCGACTTCACGCAGTACATCAACAGCGGCGATGTTTCTTGCCAACTGTAGCCTAGAATCGACAGGCACTAGTGGCCAACTGAAGTTATAATCCATAGTGCTTTACCTCCTAGGTTAAGTTAGTCATTTTCGTACTTGGCTATCTTGGCGTTCAGCCTGTCGATAAGAGCCTGGTAGTTCTTGATGATGGTTGCGTACTTCTTGTACTCAGGGCTGTCCTGCGCAACACCATTGAGCTCGAGCTGGAGAAGCTGAGCACGGGCATCGAGCTGGTCGCGTTCAGCAATCAGTTTCCTACGCTTGGCATCCGCAAGGCTGACGAACCAGTCACCGATGATACGGAAGATAGCGAGACCCTTGGCGCCAGCCTTGATATCACCATCCGTAACTTCATTGTTGATCTTGGCGAACTGGACAGTCGACTTGCTGTCCGTATTGACAACACCGATGTCGGCGCCAGAAGCATGATACTTCTTGATAGCCTGGACGAAGGACTTGTCAAGCTGACCACCAAGCGTACGGTTGATCGTATCCGTAACTTCTGTCACATGAGCCTTGAGAGAATCAAGCGTGTACTTGGCAGGCTTGAACAGCGTCTCGCTACGATCACTCATGAAGAGAGCGATGTAGTCCGTCACGAACTGAGCGAACACTCGGGCACTCTGTAGCATGCCATAGACAGCCACATGAGAGATCTTGGTGTTGTAGATCGTGATATTCTTGTCAGCGAAGAGCTGATCGATATTGTCGATCGTCTGATTGAGTACCAGATAGAGCCCACTGAGAGTGTCCTGGAAAGCGCCAAGGAACTTCGACTCCATGGACTTCTTGGCAGCAGACATCAGCTGACCGTTGATCTGGTTGTAGATCTTGATCGACTCAAGGTTACTCCTGGCATTCTGATCCAAGTAGGCCTTGAGCTTGGGTCCAACCTCACCTTGGTTGATGATGCTGAGGAAGGAGTTGACATTGGACAGATAAGCTGTCGTATCGTCGATAACCGTGATGAGTTGATCCTTGGTCATCGTCTTGCCAGCAGCATCTTTGACTGTCTCGGTTACAGCCTTGTCGAGCTGATCGATGGATTTCATTGTTAAGTTACCTTTCTAAGGATATTAGAATTTCGGGGCTGAACCAGCAGCGATAAGAGTCATGACCTGCTTGAGGTCAACTCCATCATCCTTCTTAGTGGCAGCCTCAACCATCTTGGCGTTGTACTGCCCGTAGTTCTGGATGCCGTTCATGAAGAGGTCGATAGTCTCGTAGCTGGGATCATAAACCACAATCATGAGAGTCATAAGTTCACTCATGAGCTTCTGCCTCTGTTGGAAGTTCTCCAGCTTGATGCCATTATCACGGCAGATGCGATCCATACGCTGCTTTGAGATAAGGATCATCGAGTTAGCAGCATTGTGATTCGTAACGACAGTGTTCGGCTTTATCCAGTTCCAAAGCTTCTTGAAGAAACCCTGGTCACGAGTATCTTCGACTTCACGAAGGATGCCGTCCTTGTCAAGCTTGAGAGCTTTCTTCCTCTTGGCGATACGATCAGCCTCGAAGACGAAGTCTCTCCAGAACTTGATCTCGCCAGCCTTCCACTGTGCCCAACGAAGAGCCTTGGACGGTTCAATGTGGTTACCGATGAACTGATCGAGAACAAGACCCGGGAGGATCTTGGGAAGCATCTGAATGAAGAAGTAGAGCTTGGCCGTATTCTGACCAGAACCGAGGTTGGCTTCAAGAAGACGTCCCGTGAAAAGTTTGGAAGCATCTGTCTCGATCTTCACGTCCTTGATACCGAAGTTGTCCTTCTGGTCATTCGATTTCTGCTTGTCCTCGTTAGCCTCGGTTGAAGGTTCGGCGTCACCGAAATCCTTGACCATGTCCATGACAGACTTGTAGACGTCTTCAGTTGCAACAGCACCGAGCATCTGACGAACAGTGCGTCCACCAGAGATGACATTGTTCAGACCAAGTGCGCAGAACACCATGCCAGCGTAGATCTGGTTGCACAGTTTGAGAATGTTCAAAACAGTCGGTTCGCCCGAGATGATATCCTCGATGTAAACACGGCTCGTGATAAGAGTTTGTTTGGTGTACTCTGACAGAGAAGAGATACCACGGTCTTTAGCTTCCTCAACAACTTCCATGAGGTTCGACACGGTATCGATGGTTTCTTTAATAGCAGCCATTTTAATGCCTTTCTTGTGTCTATGGAAAACCCATTTTTGACCATAGTATAGTTTTTTGTTTTCCTCAGAAAAACCAAGGGTAGAGGAGGAAAAATGGCCAATACGACAGTCATGCATGGGGGTGTGAAATATCGCATCCCGATTGCAAGTTCCAACCCTCAGCGGGTGCGTCAAATTTACAACAATTTAGCGAAGAAAGAACGTGCTGAAGTCTGGGATGGTCGACCCCTTGATGCGGAGGATAGACGACGCATTATGTCGGAAGCCAGAGCCCAGGAAATGAATGAGCGTGAGAATGCTGCAAGAAATGCATTTATAGCTGCCCATCCGCTTCCTAGGGATATCTCAGATCCTCAAGCAGAAAACAAAGCTCCCAATGGTCCTGGCAAAGGTGATGTCGGATTGTCTCAAAGACGAGTAACTCCAGTGCAGTCACTTGGAGGAATCGTACCTGATGAGAAGCACTATCTGGACGATGCTAATGCCAAGGTCATGACGGATGCAGAACGAGATGCTCTTGTTCCTGCTTTGGCTGAGAAGTTCCGTAGGGATATCGCAGCTAACAAGAAGCCAGGTGGATTTGTTCACAAACCCATCGTTCCTTCTAACGATGGAGAGTTCGGTGATAAGCTGGTGGACATGGCTTTTCAGGCTGCTGGTTTAGGACGTCAACATTCGCAGATATCCAACTTCTTCAGAGAACATGATAGGTTTGAGCAGTCTTTCGTTCCTCCATCGGATGACTACGTTGGGTTCACCTTCTTCACAAGACCCCGGTTGAACCTTTCCGATGTCAACCTTGCTGGTGACAGAGTCTTTGCCCCAATGATGACAACGAGAACCAATGATGCGGCTTTTGCTATCAGGTGCTTGTTGGATACAGAGTTCTGTGACCAGCACTTCGCAACAGTTGCCGGATGCCCTCTCGTCAATGTCATGAACCCGTTCAATACTCTCTGGGGAAATGCCTGTAAGAGTATCACTGGTTTCCAGGATCCTCAGGTTTCTGTTGAAACCTCCAATCCAGGCTACTTTGGTGAAGAGCAGACAACTGCTATCGGTGGTGACGAGAACAACAAAACCATCGACATCACTTGCACTTTCAGAGATACTGCTGGAACTCCAGTAGCTATGTCCTTCGAATGGTTTAGGCGTTATCTTACTAACCTCTATCTAGGGAACTTCGTCCAGTATGCCAAAGATATCGACGCTAACAGGTTAGGCTACACGATGTCCATCTACAGGTTCATCGTAGACCGTACCTGGAAGACGATAACCAAGGCTGCTAAACTCACTGGATGTTTCCCTGCCCACTCTCCGATAGGAGTTCCGTTCAACAAGAACGAAGGTGATAGAAGGATAACAGCCCTGGACAACTTCAGTATCACTTTTAAGTGTAACCATGTGGATTTGGTTGACAACATTGTTCTCCACGAGTTCAACATGCTTGTCCGTAAGTTCAACCACTTGAATAAATTCAAACAAGTTCAAGCCTATGGATATGAAGCCTCTGATAACCATGCTGGTATTCCTTACATCCGCGTAGGTCCAAGAGGTCCAGAGTTGATCTTCGCCAAGTTCGATAGCGATGCTGTTATCAACAGCGGTAGCGGGTTTGTCTCTGGAACTGGGTTAATTTAACCTTCAATAGAGCGAAGGTGTTTCGGCACCTTCGCTTCTATAACCTCTTTATTAAAGGAGTGAGTCATGAACAATACAGATTGGACAATGGACGGAATGAACGATCCGTTGCTCCTACAAGAGAAACTGCTCAACAGGTTCGAACAAGAAACTGGGACTGCGATCGTCGATCCCAACAACACACCTTCTCTACTCATGGAGGCTTTTGCTGACACGACGTCTGGGTTGATAAGGAAGATCGAGGATACTGTACGCCCTGCTATCTACCCGGCACGAGCCAAGGAAGCAGTAGAGCTGTACAAGCATCTCAGCGACTACGATTACGTCAATGTCTTTGCAACACCTGCTCAGACAACTCTTCTGATGACCTTGGACAAAGCGTACGTGATGGCTAATGCCATGTCGTTCACTGACAAGGACGGGGTTCTCTACTACAAGCTCATCATACCCAAGACAACCATCTTCACTATCGGCGACCACAAGTTCGGTCTCTACTACCCGATAGAGATAAGGTGTAATGTCACGACCAACCGACTATACATCGTCTACGATACTTCGGAAGTCAACCCGATGCACTCTCTTGCCTCCAATGTCCTTGAGTACGACATCCGTGAGGTTGAGGGTCATGACATCATCTACTTGAAGATACCAGTCTATCAGTTCCAGGTCGATGTCTACGATGACAACGTCGTTATTGGCTCTGGCTACAAGAGGGTTATCAGTTACAATGATCGCTTCTATGCCATCCGCGCAAGGGCTTCTGTTCTCCAGAACCCCGGACACGACGAGAATGTTGATGATGAATGGGCGATGGAGGAAATCAAACTCTGCGCGTCTGGCATGAACTACGACACCGACCAGGTGACGATGGTGTTCACACCAGATCCGGATGCTTTGACTGTCACTCTCGAGATTCCCTACATCTACTTCTCCAAGGGTCTTATCAACGGAGATGTCGAGGTTGAGATCTACACCACAGAAGGTGAGATCAACTACACCCTTCCTACCATCGAGGAACAGGAAGAGCTCGAACTCTGCACGGTTGATATGTTCAACCGCCTTGTTACGGATGATGGCATTACTCCTTATGTCGATCCTTTCCGCAAGATGCCTGCTCTGTCTATCGTTCCTTTGAACGCGGCGGTAGTTGGTGGGTCTAACGGGATGGACCTCGATACTCTAAGGAGACATGTTGTCAACGGAACTCTCAAGAGCAAGACTCTTCAGACCCCTGCCGACATCAACGCCTATTTCGAAACCCAGGGTTACAAATCGACTATCCTCAGGGATGGTGTAACTGACCGTATATTCTTGGTTCACTCTTCGGTTCAGAATGTCTCCAACGAGATCATCTCGGCTGGTACTCTGAACACGATCTTCGACTTCAGGGATAACAACCTGAAGAACTACTCGACGATTACCAAGAGTGATAATGGTCATATCTTCACGGTCCTTCCATCTACTGTCTACAGGTTCGATTATGACAAGAACGTTGTTGTGCCTTTGACGGACAATGAGAGAACTGAGCTGGATGAGCTTGCTATGGCTGACCAAGTTGCTGAATACAACAAGAGCATCTACACGGTCAACCCATTCCACTTGCAGGTAGATACTTCTTCTCGCTACCCGACCTCTATCACGTACGACATGCGTGACATCGAGATCAAGTCTAGGCAGTTCATCGGGGACAGGGACTCCCAGGAGTACCAGCTTATCCTCAACTCTATCTCGGTTGCTATCGAGAAGAGTGAGAAGAACCCTCTGACTGACAAGTACGTCTTTACATTCAGAGTCAGCCACTCTGGTCTGGATGATGTTCCTCCAGTTGTTGTTCAGGAAGATGGATCTGTTGTCAAGAACTTCAGAGTTATTTGCGGTCTGAAGAACATTGATGGAGCTTATGTGTTCAATGAAGCTGAGTTCGTCAAGGAGGAAGATGGTTTCTACTACTTCAAGCTCAGCATCTATTCGGACTACAGGTTCCACCAGGACAACAACGAACACTCCGTCGAGTTCACGATGTTCGGTAATAACGACGAAGTGACCAATATCTTCTACCTTACTTCGGAGATGCGTGTCATGCTCACCATCAATGGTGACATAGGCAACGTCAAGGATCCTGATGGTGATGGTATTGTTACAGCTTCTCGTGGTATCATCACGGATTACACCAATGCTCCGCTCATCGACAATGTTGATGACTACTATGCTCTTACGGAGTACAGACTTGCTTGCAAGTTCGGTTCGGTAGTGGATGAGCTGGACCAGAGGGTCAACCTGACTTACAGTCAGATGGAATACCTCAGGTACGGCTACACCAAGTTCAAACAACTTGCTCAGCCTCTGTACAAGACGGACTACAAGGGCGACCTTGAACTCGAATCGTACGTGGATGAAGAAGGAGTTACTCAGTGGCGTCCAGTCAAGCTGTTCCCTGCTGGTATACTCGAGTGCCTCACGGAAACTCTTGAGGAAACTATAACTTTCAATAAGTTCACTATCAAGAACTACGTTGGATGTGAGGTAACAAAGGGTCCGTCTGAAACCAGTGGAACTATAGTCCCCGAGTACGACTCGGCACATCCTGACATCCAGCAGAACTGGTGGAACAAGACATTCACTGTGCTCAAAGCCCCGATAGTTCCTAGGTTCAAGGTAATTGATGCCAGCGATGTTGAGGGAACCTCGACCATTGCAACTGGTGTGTACGAATTACTGAATGCCAAGGAAGCTGCAAGAGCTACAGCTTACTTCACCGACAAGTGGGTCAAGACGGTCCCTGCTGTTACAGTAGGTCAGCAGACCAACTGGGTGAACAACTTCGAAGTGGTTGACATACTTCAGTTCATTCGTGACTCCTACTCGATCGTGGAACATTCTCAGATGAGCAAGTATACTCCAAAGGTAGGCGAGTTCATTCTTGAGACCAATATCGCAGCTGGTGAGTTCGATGACCTTGAGAAGGGTGAACTTCTTGGGCAGATTCGGTCCAATGTGAATTGGGCTCGTATCTTGTACTGCTGCAACAAGAACCTCGAACCTGCGGTTCTTGCTTCGGTACAGAACGATGTCGCTCTTGGAGAGATCATTACTGCTGGTGGGTGGAAATCCATTCCGGGCTTCGATGACGACGGAAATCCTCTTCCGCCTGTCTACCACTACTGTGGATTCGTCTACAGAGCTCACATGCTTGAAGACAGTGCCATTACTGGAACGACGATCAATCAGGAGTTCGTCCACTTCTTCAAGACAACTACACTTGAAGATGGTGGAGTTGTACCTGCTCTTACGTACACGACTGTTGAGAAACAGTACGAGACGGATGCAGAGAATCTCAGTTATGCCAAGGAGAAGGCGTGGTACAGCAACTGCGAGAAATATCCTTGGGACTGCGAGACCTGGTATCTGATCGATGACAGCTCTACACCGATCACCATCAAGATCGACCAGAAGTTCGACATTCAGCTTGATGAATCCCGCATGTACAAGTACCTTGTACACAGTGGACGTCAGTATGACTTGGACGAGAAGGGCAATCTTCAGGAGGATCCGAATGCAGACTCTCGTCACATTGAATACATGATCGCCATGCTTCAGCTGGATGCCAAGCACACCAAGGTAACTGGGCAGAGTAACTTCCTCTCCACTATCTCTGGTGTACTCAGGACGCACTTCGATAACCTCGGTAACGCTCGTAACGAGATGTTCACCAACACAAGGTTGTTCTTCGAGGCATTCAAGTCCATCGGTTACGGAGTATTCCGTGTTGGACCAGATGTCAATGAACAGCTTCAGTTGGACATCGAGGTGTCTCTCAGATTGCATGTTGCTTCTGACACAGCTGCTGATGCAACTCTTCGTGAGTCCATCAAGAACCAGATAGTCTACATCATCGATACGAAGCTTCAGCAGGGTTACCTCAACCTTAATGAAGTTGCCAATCAGGTGATGTCTGACTTGGCCGGCACGATCATCCTGGTCGATGTGCTTGGGATCAATGGACGTCCTGATATTCAGACTCTCAAGTCTTTGGATAGCAGTGTTCGTCCTCACCTCAAGCATTCTCTTGTTCTCATGGACGATGGAACTACGACAGTTGTCACACGTGGACTCAACCTTGAGTTCGTCGTTGATGATTAAAATAACCTTAGCCTACCCCGACCGTAAGGCCGGGGTAGGTGATGGGTTCTTTTAGTTAAAGAACGCAGTACTGTTGAGTTGTTTGCAGAGTTCAGTAAGGAACTTGATAGACCAAGCTTCAGGGCTAGCAGCATCGTTGAGAATATCCCTGTCAACTTGCAGCTTATCTATCTGGTTCTCAGAAGCATGGTTCATGAAATGATCCTGACCTTCTCTCTTGATACGGAGAACAATACCTCCTTCAGACTTGATCATATCCCTTTCGTTAGGGAAACGAACATCCGTAATCAAGAGTATTCCAGGATAATCTGATTCCTTACGGAAATCCAAGATCTTCTTCCTACAGAGCTCTACCCAGATATCATCCCTCCAGACATTGCGGAACATTTCAGTACCGCACATCTGCAGGAACTGACGAGGAGATATTCCCCAGAAAGGATCAATCTCGTTCTTCAACTTGGGATCGTAGCACTGTTCGAATGTGAATCCAACTGCCATTGCAATCTGCTTGAGCGGCTGAGCAAAAGCAATCTTGGAACAACGAAGAGATTTCAGCAGTCCAGTCGTTGTCTTGCAGGGGGTACTTTCCGCATAGCCATTGGGTGTTCTTACTGACCAGTCATGGTAAACATTCCCCAGATCCTGAAGTAGTTCAACTCCAGTATCCTTGCCAGATCCAGCATAGCCAGTAATACCGACTATTAGAACCTTATTGGGCTTGCTATTGCAAGCATCTGTGATAGTTCGAGCTACGCGTTCGAAATACCAACTGGTACTGGGTTGTGCCCAAGTGTACAGATCAGATCTGTTCAAATGGGTATTGAGCTCACTTATCAGTTTTGATGTATTCATTTTCTGTCTCCTAACAGTTGAACGAACCTGTCTAACTCGGATGGAAAGATCTCGATGTAGTGGATACCCGCAGCAAGACTGTCAACGTCAATCGTAGTCTCACAACGCAGTCTCCTGGTAGCAAGAGAAAGTTTAAAGCTTGCAGAATGACACTTGAAAGGAATGTGTACCTTTAAAGTGACGCGTGCTTTGGATCTACCACCAAGATACCTTGCTCTTTTGATCGAACTAATATCCTTGGGTTCGGATATAGCCGTCTCATGAATACCTGGCTTGTATGTTGGGTGACAACAAACAAAGTCTGCTTGTGTCATAACCAAGATATCCTTGTCAGGAAGAACACTACAGTTAGTGAGTCGCTTGACTTGTACCCTCCACATATTGGAGGCTATGATGTCATGGTCGAACCACCTAAGCAGGGCTACGAAAGGTCTCTTTATTTTCCAAAACAAGTCGTAGAACATAGTTCCACCTCCTACACAACTCTTGAAGGTATGCTGTGGTTAATAGGTGAAGGCTTGCCGCAAGGCATGATGTCGACTTCTCCATCATGAGAGCATTTAATAGAGTGCTTGCAAGTGAGACATGTGTCCTTCCCAACAGCGTGAAAATCCTGTGGGAGACTGTCGTCTCTCTCATAACGTGAACAGGTCGAAGACGAATACATTTCCATTGCTTAACTCCTTTGATTGGTTAACTTTGCAATATATGTCAAACTAGGTTAATTAACTAAACCCTTGTCTGAACCATGCTATGGAATTCCGTTTCGGTTAGCTACCGAAAACATCCGTTAACGTTAACTCATAAATGAGGAATTAGGCCAATGGCTGCGATAAACAAACGACAAGTCCTCGCAACACTGACTGCATACGCGATTGTGCGGTCTGTTGTTGATGAGGTCAAGCCGAACACAGGTGGTCCTGAACTCGAACAGAAGAAGGATCGAGTGGTGTTCGATAAACTTATGAAAGCAATGAATGCAAAGGAGGCTGCAAATGGCTAACCTGCAAGGCTTTCGTGCGATGCTGACAGAATACGTCAATACTGGACGTGGTCTCCCTTGCATTGCGCTCAAACAGGACAACGAATTCGGTCAAGCGTTCTCCCGCATAGTTACTGTGGACAACCGCAGGACTGGTGAGAGTGACTCCATGGTGACCGGCAGATATGTGGATGAGATTTGTGCAGCTCTTGCTGACGAATCCAATGCCGAGACTATCAAGGTGTTCGACTCTCTCTGCGACGCATTCGCTGCTAAAGTCACAGCTGCGTGGAAGAGCATCGGTGGAGTAAGAGAGTCTGCCAGGGAAATGGCTCACGAGATCAACACTCTCGCTGATGCCCTTGCCAAGGCAGATGGTTACATCGAGACTCACGCTGCTTATGGTCAGCTCAGTGAAGACTTCCCGTCATTCACCTGGGGTGGTCTTAGTGTCATGGGCGCTATCAACGAAGTGATCAAGTCTGTCCATACTCTCGCTGCTCCTGGTTCTGATGGAATTTCAGATCAGGTTGACAAGCGTGCCTTCGATATCGTCGTTGCGAACATTGACAAGTTCGTCACGATCAAGAAGGTTCCTGGTGTAAAGGAAGAGGATCGCACTGCTCTCGTTGATGCGACCAAGAAGGTTGTTCCTGATACCCCTGTCGCTACAGTGGTTGACATTGTGGATCTCGTTCTCGGCATCAAACCGTTCATCGAGATCTTCAAGAGCCTTAAGAATGTCACTTCCAGTATCGGCAAGGACTTCTTCAAGGATCTCCGTAGGTTCGACAGCTTCATCAACGATGTCTATCCTGTTGTGGATGGAATGGTCAACAACAGCATCGCTCTTCCTGAAGCTATCAAGGCCGAAGTGGCAGCCAACGCTATGTCGATGGTGACCTTCTGCAAGATAGCTGCCTACTACGAACACATGCTCCGTACGACTATCTTCCGCGAAGCTTTCCTCCTCCAGGACGGAATGCTCAATGAGGATAACCGCAAGGCATTCGAGGAAGCTGGCGGCAAGCCCGAGATGATCTCCACCTACATCCGCAAGATGTATAATGACAAGCGTGAAGAGATTCCTGCTCTTGGTGTCAAGAGCGAGAGCATCATCAAGGCTTATGGCAACATCTCTGAGCAGGTCAAGGAGGACATCAAGGAAGTTGAACGCAAGGTTGCTTTGGCTCGTACCAAGGCTAACGTGTCGGCTTTCGTACGTGTTGCCCGCGAGTATCTTGCCAAGCATGCAACGCCCGAGTTCGCTAGCACTGGCACCTACATCGATGCCAAGATGCGTGACTATGGCATGTGCATAGCGGATACCATCCGTCATTACAACATCAACATGGTCGATGCGTGCATGTCGCTCATCGTCAAGACTGAGTATCCTGGCACGTTCGTGGAAACCCTCCATGACAAGCTCGGTGTTGCTTACCTTGCGATGGTCAACGACGGCAACGGAGAGGTCAACGAGGAAGATATCTGCTGCGCAGAGGTTGGTGTCATAACTGACGTCGTCTGTGAATTCGTGATGGATCGCTTCTTCGAAGTTGTTGTTTGTCAGGAGAGGGTTGTTCCTTCGGCTCTTCAGAACCAGAAGATCGAGGAGACTACTCCTGAACAGACCGATCACATTCAGACTCCTGAGGAGAAGGTAAAGGATAATCCTGCCGCCACTCCTGCCACGGAGTCCTAATCTTTAACACCTGTTAGGGATATAAACAAGCAAGCCCCTACCCCGGGAGTACCGGGGTAGGGAACCTACTTTTCTTTTTGTTTATTTCAATACAGTTCGGATCTTGTCGAGCTTCGTGTTCGCTTTCTTAAGCTGTCTGCGAAGAAGTTTGGTTTCATCGATGTTCTTGGCATTCGGCGAAGAAGCCTTGAGTCGACGAACCACTTCGAACAGCTTCGCCCTGGCTATGTCGTCGTTGAGGGAATGTCTACGCAGTTCCTCTTCGATCATGTTAGCCAGAGAAGCGTTAGATGCGTTCTCGTACCCCATGTGACACCTCACATTCTAGGTTGTTGTGGCTTTTGAATGGGTTTGATGGGAGGTTTAACAGGGAGTTCCCTCTGGTACCACCACAACCCTCCGTTGTATTCCGTAATTGTATCAGCTGCTTCAGGGGTAGCCCTTACTACAGCATCTCGAACATCCTGAAGCTTCGTAGTTTCATCGGCTTTGTACACACAGACTCTGTACCAACCAGAGTTGGTCAAAGTCCATCCAAGATAGAGCTTGATGATCTCGCCACTATCAGGGATGATGCAGTTGCTGGAAGTCGTGACTACCCTGAGCACATCAGGAAGGAATTGATGGTTGATCGCTAGTACAGGATACCCGCAGAAATCCCTGTACGGGAAGATGCAAGCCTTGGTAGAGATGCTCGTTCCACGGTCAAGCCACTGCTTGATCACGATCGAGTTTTCTCTCATTCTCTGCAACCTCGTGTAAGGCTCCAGGGCTTCTGCTATTGGAGTAGGTTTCCTGACGCTAGGAAGTGGAAGTGGATAACAGTCTGGCTGTAACCCTGCAGCTTTCGGGTGTCCACTACCATCAAACATCTGAGCAATAGGCAAAATGATCTTGACGTTGTCCGGGCTGTAGAAAGAGCATCTCCACCTGCCGATGTTCGCCGTGTACTGTCCGGTGAACACTGCGTCGCAGTTGGATTTATCCACTCTGTCGAACACAGAGCTATTGCCGGTTCTTACACCCATGGCAAGAATGTTCTTCTTGCCTTCCGGAGTTGAAATAGAAGTGAAGTACGCAAGATCCTTGCAGTAGGTATCATCCCTAAGCTGGACGTACTTGTTGATGTGTCCGCCAGCTTCGAGTACCTGCTTAAGTCTTGCTGGGTTCTCTGCGATGAGATCTCTCCAGAAAGCATCGCCTGCTGGAGTACCAGGACGAATCTCCCACAGACCAAGTCCGTATGAAAGATCCTTAGTTCTTGGATCCTCGAACTTCCACAGATCGTAGTCGTTAACCAACTTAACGATAGTGGGCATAGTTTCTGCAGGCATGCCGTTGTGGAGATACATCCACGTCAGTGCAGCACCGCAGTAGTCATCTCTGCGAATGCCATCGCACTGCATCCATCCAGGATCACGTGCGTAGATCTCGTCGTAGTTGGCTTTGTGATGGTCTATCCACACGATCTGTACATTGCGCTCTTTGAGGCGCATGAACTCATCGTAGTGCAGAGTGAAGTCAGTAACGAAGACCAAGTCACCAGGCTTGATACGGAAAAGGTTTCTGTACTTTCCGTAATTGGTGATCATCGGGATGGCGTTCGGGTAGACTGACTTCACAAGAGCTGCTGATAGAATTCCATCTGAGTCGGAGTGCGAAATCGCCCAGACTGTTCTTTCCATATGTGTTGTCTCCTTCTGAGGTTTTAAAGATCATACTACGGAGACAAAAAGTGAAATAATAAAATAATGTCAGAGCTTCATCATGGTATTGAACTTCTCCACGGACAGAACGGCGATTATTTCACAGACACTCTTTCGCATGTATTCCAACGAAGCCTTTGTCCCACGTCTGAACTTCTTTTTGCTGTACAACTGCCATTTGCAAAAGAGATCTGGATTCCTCGTCATGTAGACGATGGACTGATCGAGGTAGTCTCGGCAGTTAGTCAGTTCCTTAATTGGGTCTTTACCGGCGGTCTTGAGCTGGGCAATTATCCTTGTGATGTCAGGACTCAAACGCCCAGCCGCATCAAGGACTGGACGTCGAGTTATCTTTCTTATAAATTCGCAATTCATGTTTACCCCATACCAAATTAAATTCTACACGACTAGATTCTTGTATGAAACAAATCGTGCATACGATGGCAAACCCTTGTCTAACAAAGGAAGAAACAATGAAACTCAAGTCAACCCCCGAAGAAGTCGATAAACAAACCGAACTCCCGCCGGTGGATGTGTCCTTCGTCGATTACACAGTCGAAGTTGTGGACCCTTCCAAAACCATGCAGGAGAAGATCGCTCTCGCTGCTAGAACCTGCTACAGGAGCGAGGGTGGTAAGACCAGCGACAAGAACCTTATCGCTGGTTGTGTGAAGCGTGGTCACACGTCCGTTCTCGAACATGGAGCTCTCTCACTCTATCTCCCTGTTTCGCCTGATCCCGAAACAGCCAAGATGATCGCGACTGTTCTTGGTACCAAGGGTCAGCCGATTCCTCTCAGGAAGATCTGGGATCGACTCCCGGTTCTGTCTGGTCAGCGTTATTCCAGTCAGTTCAATGACTCGTCGATGTTCACGAAGCATTACGATGAACTGGATCCTGCGGTCAAGAAATACCCGAAGGATGCAGACATTGCACTTCCGGTTATCGTGGCGGACGTCCGGGCATGGAGGGACATCCTCTTTGAGCGTCTCTACATTGCCGACAACGTGACCAACGATCCGATCTCGTGGCTTGTCACGGTTGCTGTTGTGTTCAGGATGTACAATGTCATTCCTGAGGCATTCGGTGATCTCGTCGATGGTATCAACAAGAGGATCGCAAGCTTCAAGGTCGAGAGGCAGAAAGCTGATCAGCAGCCCAGGTTCGCTCCGATCGAATCTCTCGTTCTCAACAAGCTTACGGACGAGGAACTGGATAATCCCTGTCTTGCCAAGTTCCTTGAAAAGTTCTTTGGAGAAGACTTCAAGGTCATCGTCGCAGATGCTGTCGATCCGTCCATGACTGTCACGATCGTACTCAATACTGATCGTGCGGTTACCCACGAACATGTCCGTCACCGTCGTGACGTTGGTTATTCGCAGGAATCCCAGCGTTACGTCAACTACGCGAAGAAGGGATACGAGTCCCTTAAGTTCACTTGTGATCCCGCCAAGGCTCCGGAAGGTGTCGAGGTTGGAATGTATGACGGTATCGTGGCTGAGGATGAAGTTGGCGCTCGAGTCTACGAGATGTCCGTTACCCAATCTTTCGCAGCATACGAGAAACTCATCGGGATGGGTTACCCGCCCGAGTGCGCTCGCAAGGTCCTCCCGAATGCCTGCCGTACGCAGATCGTCGTTACCTGGTTGCTCCCGATCGGGTTCTCGAACTTCATGCGTTGGCGCACGGAGAAGTTCGCGCAGTACGACATCCGTCTTGCTGCCGACAAGATCCTCTATCAGATGCTCAAGATGAAGCATCCGTTCCTCACCATCCTCGGCACTCGTGATCTCTATCACTGGTTCAACTGGATGAAGGAACAGAATATCTTCGACAAGGCGATCCTTGATGAGATCGATAGTGCTCTTGCAGAGCGTTCTGCTGTGGAAGAGGAACTCATGCGTCAGGCTAAGGAAGCTCATGAAGCTGAGGAAGCCAGACGTATGGAGCAGATGAAGAAGATGACTGAAGGTGATGGGGTTGTCGTTGACGATCACACTACCAAGAAGCTTCCTTCGAACGCTGAACCTCCGGCAGTCGTGAATGTTGGTCACAATGATCAGTCTGCCACACCTTCTGAGCCTGTGACGGAACGTCCTGCAACGATCCAGCTCGAACCCAAGAAGGACAAGAGTGCAGAAGAACACATTGGTGATGTCCCGTGCTGATAAGATACAGACATAACTAGCACACCTTCCTACCCAGCCGAAGCTGGGTAGGTTGGTACTTTATAAAAACATTTTATGAACCAATCCCTAAGGAGGAATGTTTATGTTTGAGAAGCTAGTTTCTAAACTCAGAGCTATTCCGGCTCTGGGTGTAATTAAAGAGATCGAGCATCTTGCGGGTGGTGTAGTTCCGAGGTTGTACCTTTACAAGGCAGTTCTGGTCAACTATGATGGAATAGAGCAAGTTCTTGCGTTCACCCCAAGTGAGTGGGATGACTGCATCAGTAGATCTGATAAACACGGGTTTACTGCAAGTGCCGCTAGTAAAGAACTTTTTGCCACCGTTGAAAAGATCACATATACGGCCAACATCAGGAAGAAACTTACAACGTGTGATGCCTATCTGCTCAAGGTAATACATGAAGGTATTTACTATTACCTCATGATGAGACCTTCTGATCTTAAGCAAGCTGTTGATCTGGGTATACGCGCAGAGCGCATGACTAAGATGCGCTGCGGAAAGTTCAAGAAATTCATTCGGAAAATAGGTCTGTTTATATTCGGTTAATAGGAACGTGTTGAGAAAGGAGACTAACATGAAGCGAGTTTGGGAATTCCCTTCTGAGGGTAAGCTTAAACCCATCAAACAGGATAATCAATCGCCTGTCATGTATGCTGTTGCTCTTAAGTCTCCGAACATATTGTCTAACGACACAAGTCTCACGACGACAACTTCGAACCACATCTTTACGGAGAATGAAGTCAAACGAGCTGCGGTTAGGTTCTATGTAGAGACGGGAGAAACAGTGCGGAGGAAATTGGCTGTTGGATATGTAGGTGTAACTACCTTCTTCAACTCTCAGGGGGTGTTAGTGACTAGACATATAGTCAACCTGAAAGAACGAGGAGAAGTATTCACTGCACTGTTCAGCAGCAGAGAGTTCACTAGATCGATGGATCGGTTTAAGACAATGTTTCCCGATACGCCACGTACCTGGAAAGAACGTATTCTTGGTTGGTTCAAAAAATAAAAGGCAGGCCACCCTGGACCCTTTCGGGTCCAGGGGGTCGCCCTTATTTGGCTCTCTTAGCTCAGCTTGATCGAATCCAGCTGTGCACCAAGAGTGGCACCGAGGTTCCCGAATCCACCCTCTGGCGCAGGCGTCGCTGCAGTGGTAACAGCTTCGGCCGGCGCCTCCTGAGTAGAAGGAATCTCTTCGGTGTTTTCCCTGAAGCGCGGAGGCTTCTTGCTCTTCGGCTTGTTGTTCGGCATCTCACGTTCCTCGCGGTCGCGACGATCACGACGCTCCTCACGAGGCTGCCTGCCACCACCACTCTGCTCCCTCTCGGGGGCAGCAGTCGTTCCACCAGGGCCCTGGGTGAACGACGAGGGCAGCGCTGCATCCGTAGCTGCGATGTTGTAATCGCAGATCGGATTCGAGCAGACATAATGACCTTGGCTATCCTTGGCCACATCAGACCCACACTCGCTGCAGGTCATGCTGCCATCTTCGGCGACCTTGATCCATTCGGGAATCTTTTCACGGACCCCGAGGAAGTCACCGAACAAGATCTTGACCGCGTCGTTAGACGTAGTCGTGATCCTGGCGATAGCCTTGGCGAACAGCGCGAACCGTTCGGCAAAGGTGCCACCGGTTCCAGCGGCCTCTTCTCTACGGGACGGCCAAGCGGCATCCCTGACGTTGAAGAGGAATTTCTCCTCCGAGCTAAACTCGTGGAACTTTCGTCCCGCGAACCCGAAGAATGCATCAACAGCGTTCCGCTGCACACCGTTGGACGAGTATTTCGTCCTCCACTGATCTACCGTGTCGCCAAGCGGCTTCACGGAGAAGAACCGGAGGATTTCCCGGACGGACCCTTCAACGTCCTCCTCAGACAGGGACTCGGCTTCTGCGAGCCTCGTACCCAGTCGGATGAACATTGTCACCAACAACCCGCCTGCAGGACGGGGGTTGCCACGAGAGTCCATCTCGAAGCTTTTCGCCTTGATGGCGAAGCTGGTGATTAGGTTGGCGCTTTCGGCACCATAACCGGCGAACTCGTGTAGCCGGTTGTTCCACTCGACGATCCGATCTGCGTCGGACATCGGTGGACGGGGATTATGGTTTGTTTCCATAGTTTTCCTTTGACCTTGAACTTTGCATTGAGCTGATCAGACCCAATACATTTTGACCTTATTTCAACAAGCAGCCACGTTTGCTACTTGAGGTGATCGATCACATAAGTAATATATAGGTAAAATAAATTGACAGACACCCTAGCCCGTGTAGGGCTAGGGTGCATATTAGGAGCATTACGCTTCTTTCCACATAGCAAGCATGTCGTTCTCAAGCTTCTCCAATACAGAATTACACAGACCTTGGAGGAACGGACTTGTAATAAGACGTGCAAGTATGCCACGTCCACTTGTACAAGCCTCTACTTTCTCTCCATCCTCAGTCAAGATGTAATCATCGTATTTGGTAGACACTGTGCTCTTAAGAGCAGAGTCGAAGAACAACTTGTCGCCAGGATTCATCCCCTTGGTCTGCTTGATGTAGAACCTAAGGATTACGGTCTCCTCGGTAAGATCGACTGTACCTACCTTAGAGGTAGCAGCCAACGGAGCAGACTTCCTGAACTGGTTCGCGTTGTCACAACCAGCAGCTCTTTCGGCACGAGCGTCTTTGTCTTTGATCACGTGACGAACAAGCTTCTGTAAAGACGGACTCATCTGGGAGATTGGGCATTTGTACAACGCCTCGATCTTCATGATCGTTCCAGAGTGTCCTGCCTTAGGAGCCTGTCTATTCAGTTCACTAAGTTTCTCAGTGAGAACCTGGTCGTCTCCAGTATCGAACGGAAGAGCTGACTGATCGAACACGATAAGAGGTTCAGTGTTAAGAACATCCGTACCTAAGTCAGCGAACGAGTGAACGTTCGTGTCCTTAGTTATCACTATCTCCTTAACATGGATTGGGTTGAACACCATCTTGTCTGCAAGGGGTTGAGTGATGATGGACGCGTCCTCAACTGTGCCACCATTGTCGAGAATAGCAACCTTGGCTAGAATACCAAGTTTCATCTCAACTTGCTTATCGTAAGGATTGGCCTGGAAGAACTGCCTATTGTAGATCAAGATATCTCCTGGCTTGAACTTATCTCCAGCCTTGAAGTTATTGACCACAACCTCCTGGTCGACGAAGAAACCATTGGCAGAGTTGTTAGTGGCTTCCGAACCAAAAGGTAGACAGACCTTCTTACCATCCTTGTAACGAATGATCATCGTCCTGCTCTTCTCATCCACAGACTGTACAGTACCTTCACTCTGCGCAGCATAAGCAAAGTTTGGGTTAGTACACTTGTGAGCAACAACTCCTTCATAACCGGTCTTCAGACGAGACACTTCGGATTCGGCTATCGGCACATAGTGCGACATCTGAATGTTGATGAAGTTCGCGCGCTTTGAATCGTCGGAGGTTGCACCAGGGACAAGAAGGCTAGTAATAGACAAGACATTCTCAGGTTCGAGTTTGTCTATGTCTGCCTCAGTCACGGCCATACCTCTGGCATTCGTGAAGATAGGGTTGAAAGGAAGAGTTGCATTGAGGCCAGTAGTTCCATTATCGACAGTTGCCTCACTGACGATACCAAGTTGGTCGTCTGTGAACTGACGATCTGGAATCATGAATGTGTCATTGCTACGACCACCGTCACCAGCATTGGAGAACTTGGAGTACATCTTGATGTCATGGATCGGGTTGATCACGCTGACATTCTCCACCAACTGATGATGCATGATACGCTGAGCAACAGCATACTCACTTATTGAGAACTTGTTAGATGAACCAACAGAACGATTCTTGTAGCCAGCGAAAGCACGAGCCAACTCGTTGTACACCATACCAGTTATCTGTTCAACTCCACGGAAACGGAAGTTAGAAGCAGAAGCCGGATGCTTGTGCTCGGTGGTTGTAAGCATCGCTACAGCACGGATGAGAAGGTCCCTGATGTCAGTAGGCTCTCTCATCTCACGGAGAACATCCTTGGTTGTAGGATCGATGAAGAGGTTGAACACCCCATCGATACCCTTGATCATGTTAGGAGAGATTCCCTTCTGACTGAGCATGTCGTAGTAGACATCCTTGTCATCCATATCCTCAATAGAGAAGTTGCCAAGATCGTAGATACTTAACCCACCGAACAGAAGAGCGTTAACTCTCGGGTTACGACGGATGATGAGCTTCTTATCCGAGAACTGGATGACGATATCAGAAATCCTCTTCTCCACACGGGCATTCTTGTCGAAGATCTCGTAGTCGACATTGCAGTACTTGAGCATGTTCCGCAATCCGTACTTGTAGCACAGCATGTGCGCAACAGGGATCACGTAGCTCATAATAGTAACCTGAGCATACTCGACCATCGAGTTGAATTCCATCCCAGTGATGTACTCCACGAAGTCCATGAAGGCTCCGTAGAAAGGTTCCGTATCAGGATCCTTGATGGATCTAGAGCAGACCTGTCCAGTTACGGTGATGAAGAAGTGTTCGTCTCCACGAGAACCGAACCACACTCCACATTCCTTCTCCATCTTGGAGATCTCTTTCTTGAGAGCATCAGGAATGACAACCTCTCTGTTCATGATGTCGAAGAACATGAACCCACCCTGGAAGTCTATCCTGGTGTATTTGGATCCAAGTTCTGTCAACTCGAACGGGAAAGCTTTGATGGGGTATTTGCAGGAACCATGAGAAAGAGTGTACTTGAACCCAGCTTCACCGGCTTTCTTAAGGGCTTTGTCGAACCAGGTCTTAAAGTCATGAGCAGCATTCGTGTTCCTCGTAACCAACAACTTGTTGTAGTTGGAGTTGAGGGTTACACGATCATCCTTGACTTTACAAATAGGATTTGAGACTCTCTGTTTGTGGATCGTCTTGACCGAGCCGTTGTCCAAGAAGTTGCCGTTCTTGTCAACCTTAGGAAGACTGAGCTTGAAGGAATGGTTCTTGTGGTTGAGGTCTTCGTACTTAACCTTGTAGACAGTCCTTGAGTTAAGGTCGTCAACCAAGTCTTCCTGTTGGAAGTCCACCAGGAACATACCCTGCTTATTAAAGGAAGTGAAGATCGCAGCCAAGTCCTTGTTCATCAGCTTATCGATGTACTGAGCATCCAAGTCAGCTGTAGTAGAACCTGCGAACATGTGTTCGTTAGTTCCACTGATAATAGCTTCCTTAGGCTGAGAGTCAAGAACTTTCTTCTCCTGTTTCTTGAGTTCAGGAGGAGGTTCAAGATCGAACTCAGGAACTTCAGTAAGAACCTGTTGGAAGGATTTGCCACCGATAGTAAGCTTCTTGTAGGAGGTGCTTATCTTCCTAGCATGCTCCTTCTGAGCAGTTGACAGAGGTTTGTCATCTGCTGTTATGTTGGCGCTCAGGATGGCATCGAAGTCATCCAGTTCCTTCATGTCAATATCCGAAGCTTCCTGTTTTTCTTTGAGAGTCATCGGAGCTACGAACTCAGGCTGGTTGGCTTTGTTACCACCTTCTTCGACATCGACTATTTCCTCAGAGACTGACTCCGGTTCGGCAGTCTGGATGAAGGTAGAAGGAGCAGCACTTCCAGTAAGCATGTTCACATGGTTGATGACACGGATAATGCCGGAACCATTATGCCCTGCTATCTCCTTAAGATCTCTGAGGTTGTAGATGATGAAGTTCTCTCCACAAGTAAGGAAGATGTTGATGTTCTCCAGCATCCTAGGAGGAAGGAATTCAAAGATCGACTTCTTGTACGGATTCTCTGTATCCTTGAGAGTCAACTCTTCCATGGCACAGATGTTATCCGACTCCACGAAAGTCCTCACGTTTGTAAGGAACTCTTCGGAAGTAAGATCGGGATCGTAGGTAGAAGGATCGATAGCGAATGCTTCGATAGCCTTCTTGTCCTCTTCCTCTTCGCCCTCCATCTGTCCTCGTTTGGGCAAGGACATCGGTTTGGCTAACAAACCATACAGGTGTGCTAGGAACAAGTACGAGGATATCTCAGGGTATTTGGTAGAGATACGATCGTACTTCTTGAAGATCCTAACGAAGTCACTCTTCTCGAACCTAAGTGCTTCCAGAGGGATGTGGATATAATGCATCCTGTCAGGAGCAGTCATGATCGTGTTGAGGACATAGGCAAAAAGAAAGTTGAGGAATCTCGGCTTCCTTCTTATTCCCATGACTCTAGCACGGAAAATCGAGTTGTAGTTGACGAGAGGAAGAGTGTTGGGCCGAATGGGCATCGACTTGATGTCATTGAACGGAAGCACTCTGCCCTTCATATCCCTTCTGTAAGCATTAAGCTGAGAGATCAGCCCGGATGCTGTCAACCTTATCCTGTTCCTTACAACAGGGACAGTTTCGGGAAGAGACTCCATCCCAGTCACATGATGAACAAAGATCTTGTAGTTGTTCATCGTGGTGATAGGGTTGTCGAACGCAGGAGCGAAGTTGACCACACCCTGGTTCATTGGGAAGTTATCCAGCACATGAGCTATAGCACCAACAGGGAGTTCGGATAGTTCATTGATCTTGTGAAGTTCCTTGAACTGACCTTGACGGAAAGTCTGGAACCTGCGCCGGAATTGGGCGAATTTGATCATTGGTCTTTACTCCTTTCTAAATAAAAGAAAAGCATACGATGGCTGACTAAGGTGAAGATGGGACATCTATCCATGTTTCTAGAGTCGTTCAAACGTGGGGAGTGAGTAATGTTGGAGATATAAACATTTCCAACTCCGTACACACTTATCCTCACTTATCAGAAGCCAGGCTCTCCGGAGGTGATGTCACTATTTACAACCAATATGGGTTAGCACAACCAAGTAACCTTATCGTTATGGATTATTCCGTAAACAATGGATGTCTTCCTAATAATCACATGGGTTTTGGATTGATTTTTATAGGAAAACCAGGAAGGCTCTCCCAGATAGGTGAGACGACAACTCCAGAATGGTTGAAGAACAAGATGGGAATGTGTAGTGCCGAAAGTCAGGGTTCGACAAGAACGTACGATCAATCTCCTAACACAGTTGTAACCAGACAGGGTGGCTTTATTCCAAGGCTCTCCAGGTGGAAATACCGAAAATAAAGACGTACATAGTAGACAGGAAACATTGGTCATAATGTCTAATGGAAGTGCGCATTACCACGATTCAAGATTGTGGCCAGCAGCTAATGATCCAGAAAGAGTAAGGCTCTCCGCTCCGCCGGAGGTGTTTCGTACGCACAGACACATTATTTCTTTCCGCACTGCGTAGCTCCAATAATCGACGACGGTGTGATGTGGCAGAACGGGTGGCAGGGTGCAGATTTGATGCATTATAGCGGAATATTTAAGCAAATAAGGCTCTCCAGCAATTAGTATAAATTTATCTTCTCCAACACCATACTACAACTTAATCGACCTCTTTACAAAACTAAGGAGACAACAATGAAAGCCAAGACAAAAACAACGAAGAAGACTGCAGCCTCCAAGGCGAAGAAGCCTGTGAAGAAGGTTGCTAAGAAATCCGCCAAGTCGGTCAAGCCGGACAAGAAGAAAGTCAGCAAGATCAACAAGAAGGACAACGAAATCGGTTCCAAGATCGTTGATCTTCTGAAGAACACTCTTGCTCCAACTTCGACACTCAAGGCCGCTCCGTCTGCTCCGGCAACTCAGAGCAAGTCGCCGGTTGCAACGATCGGAACGTGCACCCAGGCCCAGGTTAAGTCAGTGACTCGCTTCTCTGCAACTCCTGTTGCTAAGACAAGGTTCGTTGCAGCTGGCGTGTCGCCCAAGACTAACTTGCCTGTCACTCTTGTTGCCAGCAAGTAACAACCATCTTTTGACGCCAACCCAATTAGAGGATGCACTCAGCGCTTTACTACAGAGGATGACCTTAGGTCTTTCTGTACATTCCTAAAGCCTAACGGAGGACTGTGTGGACGTGTGAGTAATAGACGTGAACCTTAACCTATCCCACGTTTGATTATCTTCGCACGGAGTCCTTCTAAAATTGAGTTGATGTAACGTCATCGATCCGACTAACTACCCTCAGTGCGTTGCCCGCGGCCTGCTGCTCCGCGGTAAATGAATGAACAGATATAGGTGAATGAAGGATCGGGATATCGAGGGAGTACAAGGTCGATAGACAAACATCAGAGCAGAAGTTAAAAGTGTGTGCCGATAGAACACCACGTCATTACCTTAGGGCGTTCTGAGAGGAGCCTAGAACTTATCAGAATGCCCGCCTAGCTAGCGTCAAAGGTATCACCCACATAACGTTCGTCATGACGTATCCGAATCTGGGAAGGTTCGGTTGGATGTGGGGTTAGGTTAAAAGGTAGATTCTATCTGCGCGGAACGTGTCCTGGTGGATGTTCTAATTCCATCAGGTTCGCGCATACCCACAATAGACAGATGTTCTGTTATTGTGACAAATTAGCGGTTCGTCGGTTGTGTGAGTATAAGTGAATCCGAGTTTAAGTTATCAGAGTCAGTGATGACCCACAGGTGGCATCTGCAAAGGTGGCTCCGGTGGGCATTTGGTCGAACTGACATCCAAGTCTGTAACTGCTTCGGTGCTACGCTCCCCTCAACCGGAAGTAATTCCGGAGAAACCGATACCTTCTTAACAGCGGAGAAAGGTTGACTGCAAATGGCATTGCGACCAAAACATCAGGTTGAAGCATATGAGAAAGCGACAGTCCTTGATATGCCATGTGGTTTCTGTTGTACAATGATGCCTGTTCCTAGGGAACTCTATGAACAAGGTGGTATCTACAGATGTCCAAAGTGCAAGATGGCTGTTAAATTCAAGAAACACAAGATCAAGGTTGCCAAACGGACCAGGAAGTTCAATATTCGGAACCGAATTAACGTACCAGATTTCTCGTGATATACCAGTTGTAGAAATTGACATTACCTTTCTATGTAGGCAACCGCCTACAGGAAGGTATGGGTCAGATGAAGAAACTAATCTTGGCACTGTTGCTAGTTGCCACATGTTGCATAGTCGGCATCGGAGCAGCTACCTCAGCCTCAACGGTATCCGCGTTAGAAGTGGTCGATGAATACAAGCTCACGATGATACTCCAGGTTCCGCATACGTTCGATAACATGCAGTCTCTAGGGTATCGTAAGCTCAAACATCAACGTGTCGAAGGTACACTGAAGATCGTCTATTCGGCAGATGGTTCACGTTCTCCCTACATAGAGGTCACCAATCTGGTCAACAGGAGCTACAAGCTCAGCAATGGTAAGTATGTAACGTATACCGCACTGATGGGCGATGTGTTCCACATTGGCTATATCGGTAACAACAGAACTGGGGTGTTCAAGAAACCCTTTGTCTCATTCTCTATGGACTGCGATCCGTCGTACAATGTCGGCGACGATGAACCCGATAATACCCTTGTCCTTGAATGCTCTGGGTATGGTACTTCCAGGACCATGCTTTGGAACGGCTACAAGGTCAGGTATATCCGTTCACTGGTAGGAGAACTCGCTGGTAACTTGGGTTGTGGTTGCAGAGCTTACGGTCATACTTCAGCCACTCGTCAAGCTGGTTGGATTGGTCCCACTGACACAGTGGTGGACATAGCTGCTATTAAAGCTGGCAGGTGGCGTATCGCATGGAAAGCTCGGTATATCAGAGAAGCCCAGTCTGACGACGAGGATTACTAAAAAGAAAAGGAGGGTGATATGCTCCATACATTGCTCATCGGTGTTGCAATAGTGGTCGGTGTCATTGTAGCCCTCCTAGTTATAGCTTTTCTCGGTTGTCTATACTACGCTTGTGTGTTAGCACGAGCAGAAACAATTAAAGCGCAGACTGGTTGTACTGATGAAGAAGCAGTGGCCAGAGCCTTGCACGAAGTATCTGCCAATGCAAGCACGATTCAGAATCCAAATGGTCTTCAGTTCGGTTGAACAAAAAAGAAACATCACCTCCACGAGCCCGAAGGCTCGTGGAGGATCAGTCTCTCTTTTTCGTTAATCCCCGATGCGCCGATCAGGGTCGACTTCGTCTTCCTTGGCCGACTTGCCGGGATGCTTGATCGCTTCCACGATCTGCTCCTTGATAGAGCTTATCGCTTTGTTGACGATCGCCTCGACGAACTGCTTGGTCTCGGTGCTAGGTTTGCGAATGATCTCGCATTCCTTGCATTCACGACGCAGTTCCTTGCGCTGCTCCCAATCCAGACGCTTGACATCGATGATGTCCTTGATGTCCAGATCGAGCTCACCGAGTTCGAAGCTGCAGTTGACTTTGATTCCATTGATCTTCATGTTTGTATCTCCTGTTTGAGGTTTATGGTTTATGACACCTGAGTAATGTATACGTGAAGAAATTCGATTAACACGTCTTTAAACTTTTACATGTCTGCTTTATGTTTATGCTTAACTGGAGGACGACAAATGTGGGGATCTGAACTTCACTACGCTATCGAGACTGTTGAGCTCACTTGCCCTAATGATGACTACCTCGATATTCTGTTTAGACAGGATCAAGAGACCTTTAAACGTCGTAGTGATGAGTTGTCAGAACAAGCACACTTCCTTAGGAAGAAGTGGCTCCCATCCAGACCCAAGAAAGTAAGATGGAGAAAGGGATAAACCATGCCTGTATCACCTGTTCGTGTTACCTTCGTCTTCCATGACGATGAGCAACTGCACCATTTCCTGGATAAAAATAACATCGACACCTATACTTATAATTGGAAGAAGGGTGAATACCTGATCGATTTGTCAGGCGATGTTAAAGAGTCGATCAAAACTGTTGCGGCGGAACCTGTCAAGGAACAACCTGCCTCAGTGGTTAGCGAGTTCATCTAGTGATTTCAACAGTACGCATCACCATGTAGCGAAAGCTACCAGATGTTGCGGGCTCTGACCTATCAGGTAGTGCTGTAGGTTGCAAACTCAGCACAGCTATTGATAGGTGCCTTAGACCGATGGGCTCGACTCTCGCGGTAGCCTTAGGCTTGGCGGGAGATGAGTCAATGTACAACATAACCACACAGTTCATGTCGCCTAAGAAAGTGACTTGCAGGTGACAAACTGTATGTGGAGTGAGTACAATGAGACCATGGGAAGACGACGCGGCAGCAATCACTAGCTTCATGCGTCTATCGGTAGGCTTTACCCGTGGTTTCCATTAAGTGGAAAGTGGTTCACTTACACCGTGTTGGGACCGAACGAGCCGAACCTAAAGTCGGAAATAGAACACGGTTAGATCCGCAGGGTGTTCGAATACGCTCTGCTAATGCTTCGCGGGAGTTCGTGAATTGCAACTCCTGCACCCCATATACGACCACGCACCACGGTTGGTAAATGGTTTTGAGGATGCGTTATGATTCGTCCATGCTAGCTGGCGGATGAGCAGAGTACTCCTTAACGTATCTCTCTGACTTTTTAGACAGTTCGAATCTGTCATGCGTGGTCACCCTATCGATGTGGACTGGTGGAAGCAGATGAACACTATCCGGCTGCGATGCTGGACGAGGGACAAGAGGCTCATTTAGGCAATGTAGAATTGCCTTTGAGGTGAGTACTGGTGTAACACTCTCAGGCAGACACTATCTTGAAAGCTGCGAGTTGATCACATACACAGAAGATCGCATCAGCTGTGTGTGGTCGGGATGAACGGTTCGCAGTGAGTGAGAGACCGTGGCGGTACGGCAACGACGCCCACTATTGGTTCGAGTCCAATGCACATCGTCCCTTTCAATTTCTTGTCGGTCGATCAAAAAGAAAAGAGACCGCTACGGCGATCCTTCTCCTGCATGTAGTATACTTCATCGGAATAGTAAGCGCCAATGTTTGTCACTGTGCATGTATTTTCGATCGACATTTTGTCTTCTCCAGCTGTCGCAATGCATGGCGATAGATGGAAAGTGGAACAACCGAACCTAATCGGTGTAGCCCCTATCCCAGTAGAGGAAGCTGAGGCGAAAACAAACCCTGTTCGCAGGTCAGTTGAGATGAGTGGCGCCATCTTGTAAAAACTATGCCGGCCTTTCAACAACAAACAAACCAAAGGTGACACATGAGTAAATTGAAGCCGCCTGGTGTAAAACTTAAGATCACTGACTGCTCTAAGATCGATGGTGCGACTCCCATGACATTCATGTGTTCTCCACGCGGACCTGTGATAGTAAACTCTCCGGAAGAGTTTGACGACCTAACTGGTGAACCGCGTGGAACTACAAGGAAGATGATTCGTGCAACTGGAGCGAGACGTATATCGATGATCGGTCGCATAAAGGTACCATCTTGATTAAGGAGGACTTTAAATGAACCAGAAAGAGTTTGAAGATCACCTTACTCAGTGGATCAGAAGTATCAACTCGCATGAGGTCAGTGAGATTAAAGCCTTTACTGAGCTCGATAAGCTAATGCACGAGATTCCTCAGTGGGGCGATGAATCCATTGTGCCTGCAGACAGTAACCTACTGCATTTGTATCGCAATCGCACTGTATTTTGGTTACATGCAATATCGTTAACACAGGTTGAACACACCTTTGTTCTTACTGGCGCTAAATCGAACGGTGAGTGCGGATACGTATATGTTGGACTGCCAACAAGTGTAGTTGAAACAGGACTAAAGGCGTACTTTAAGCAACGCCAAGAGAAACTGAAACTTGAACAAGGAAAACCAATGTCAAAAGTAAAACTCGGATTCAAGAAACTCGATCCTAAAGCACAGCTTCCGAAGTACGCCCACGAGGGTGATGCTGGTATGGACGTGTTTTCTCTGCACGATGTTGAGCTTCCTCTCAACAAGCCTGTCATTGTCAAGACAGGCATTGCTGCAGAGATACCTGACGGTTACGAACTCCAGGTCCGTCCTAGGTCAGGGTTCGCCGCCAAAGGCATCACTGTTTGGAATGCTCCTGGCACCATTGATTCTAAGTATCGTGGTGAGATTGGCGTGATACTGTTCTCCACTGTTCCTGTTTATCGGGTCAATAGTGGAGATAAGATCGCCCAGCTCGTTCTTGCTCCTGTAACCTTCGCTGAACCTTACGAGGTCCATGAGCTTTCTGAAACTGATCGTGGCACTGGTGGATTTGGTTCCACAGGGAGATAATCATGGCAACAGTAACAGATAGGATCAAGAACCTTCTTGTTGACCAACTGGGGTTGAACAAGGAGGAGGTCGAAGATACGTCCAAGTCGTGGTCTGACCTTGGTGCTGATGAACTTGACATCGTTGAGATCATTATGGCTTGCGAAGAGGAATTCAACGTTACCATCTCCGAGGAAGAATCGGACAATGCCACGACGGTCAACAAACTCATCGAGACCATCGAGTCCAAGCTGAAGTAAATTTCCTGGTATACTGGACATCCCAGGCAGCTCCGTAGCCATTTAATTCCCTTGATGGTTATTGGACCTGAAGTCCCCAAAGCGAGCACCGATCTTGTTCGTTAGAGCCGGATCGGTGGGGATGAGGTGTAGGTGCCCTCCTCGAGTATTGACGGGTAGTAGGTCGAGGCTTAGCCGCCTGACGATCGAATCCGTGGTTGCTGCGACAGTATTTGAGTCTGATCTTCCTGTCGAGATGCAATACTGAAGGATCAACTTGTTAGTACGTTATGCCTCGCGTCGAACCTATCGCCTCTACCTCGTAGAGGGGTCTAGTAGACGGATCTCATTCTTAACCCATGATCTGGCGAGTATGGAAAGAAAGCTGGAGGAAAGTTAAGTCACCATCTCGGAACTATTCGCAGATGGACACCTCGTGAGATCGACTAACGAAAGTAAAAATTAAGGCAATGAGGTCATCGATTTCAAGGAGCTTGTTTAGAAACGGACAAGGCTTAGGCCGAAATGTAAAGTAGAGAGTTACCTCGATTAGGTATTGCATTAGTAGTGGCGAGCGAAAGTTGCTAGTTCTCATGATGTCTGAGAGCGACTCGAAATCAGAGTAGGGTGGGTAGCGCGTGGTTATCTAAACAAGTTCTACTAGAACGCTGTATGACTGAGGTGGACTAAGGTTGGCGGACGGATTCGGAAGGCCGTCTCTGCACAAGACCGTGGATGGTATGCACCACGATGCCTGGCTGAAAATGCCCGTGGGTTCGAATCCCACTGCAGCGATCATTCCAACTTAGCTCAGTTGGTAGAGCGCCGCACTGTTAATGCGGTGGTCCCAGGTTCGAGTCCTGGAGTTGGAGCCAACTTCCATATCGTTGTCTAGTCCAGTACGTAGCTGGGGCCGCCTGTTTCAGCGGCTGTCTAGAGAGAAGGTGCACGTAGTATCTCTGGACCATAGAGCGTCAGCTTAAGGACTTCTGTGTAAACAGAACACCCTGGGTAATCGGTTCGGTTAAACTCCCTCGGCGACGACCAATACATTAAGGAGGAGCTCATGAACATCACTCAAGGAATTTACGCCGGATGGAATATAGTGGTACACATGATCCCGCAGACTTCTGGACAGATAGCTGTTAGCGCGAGATCGACCATCGATAAATGGAGGCCAGTGTTCTGTGAGAAGATAACGGTAGATCAAATCAGGTCTGCATTTAACATTACTGGTGAAGACTTTGGTTTCGTTAATATCCTCGAGCGCACAGCTGACAACGAAAAGGAATTCGGTTTTCAGTGGACATTCATGTTCGACAGACTTAGTGGAAAGATGTCGCAATACGAATTCCTGTCGTGCATATTCAAAGGCATCGACAAACTTAACGCCTTTATACGAGAGAATCTCGGTGAACAAACATCAAAGGAGTAATCATGGCGAACAAACCCGCACCTAAGAAAGAAGCAGCGCCTGCGGCTAAGAGCAAGAAGCCGCATTTCAAAGGCATCAACCACCCGAGGAACATCCACAAAGGATTCCGTGGAAGTGGCAATGGTCAGCTGATCAAAGCTGCTCTTGAAGCACAGAGACGGAAACCTGTCGCTCCAGTCGCCTCTTCTACTAAAGAGTAAGTTGACGATTTCCTCATCCCTACTCTGGCTTCGGCCAGAGTAGGTCTTCCGCTATTTTTTGCTTAATCTAATTTAGGAGGTTGCTATGGCAGATGAGACGAACTGCTCCAGCTGTGGTGCATTGCTGAGCGACTACAAAGTTGAACACGTGAATTATGATCAGTGTGGTAAATGTGAGTTCCAGTGGTCTAAAATAGCTAAGCCTATAGAAGAGTTTAAGTTCGACGAATGTCCTAAGTGTGCAGCGAAGAGTCTGGAGTGTGGTCCGAATGACCAACGGATGTGCAAGACTTGTCGTTGGCTGTGGACAGTAGGACAGGAAGAGGCAGGCAAGTATGACACTACAGACGGTCAACCTGCTGAACCAGGTGGTGGGAACTGTGGTGGATGTGGTGGTTGCTGCAATAAAGATGTAGTTCTAGAGAAGAAGGATCCCACTAAGACTTCATCTTGTCCAGGTGGCTGCTGTGGTAAAGGCGGTTGTTGTGGAGGTGGAGGAGGATGTTGTTGTGGCGGTGGATGTTGCGGAGGATGCTGTGGTGGTAAAGGTAAACAACAGCCTGTAGCTAAACCAGCATCTGAAGCATCGGCTGGAGGTGGTGGGCCCTTGTGGTTCGTCATCGATATTGCCAACACACTGACAGTTGCTGTTCCTCTGTAAGAAGTTAACTTGGAGGGATATTTTGTACATTCAATACACACAGGAGGTTCCAGATGAAAATTACCATTGAACTCGATACGGAATCGTGCTGCATCCATGACGAAATAAGTGCTCTTCACGAGATCGGAAACTGTAGGAGACTTGCAAGGATGTTGCTGCAGAACGCACACAACATCGCGATGCATCTCGCCAAGGAATGCACCGAACTTGGAGAGAGCATACTGGATAATCCAATCGTCAAGAGTATCGGCGAGCAGATCGAAATTTTCGATAAGGTTGAGGAGGAACTGAAAGTCAGTGTCAAGACCAAACCGGCGAACGAATTGCCCAAACCTCCGAGGGATGTTTTCACACCTGAACAGGAAGATGCCATAGCACGTGCTAGACAGATAGCTGAGAAGATGAAGAAGGAGGCTAATCAACACGCTGAGACTCCGACTCCAGAACCTAAGAAGGAACCAGTCATCCTCAAGAGACACGGTAAATACAGAGACAAGATCTGTTTAGACTGCAAGAAGGTGTTTACACCTAAGAGTGGTCGTCAGGATCGTTGTCCTGAATGTCGTGAGAAACACTTGGAGAAGTTGGTTTCTGAACAGCGTGCTCGACAGAAGACTCGTCGTCATGCGGCTAGTGTCGCTAAGAAGGAAGAGGAGAAGAAACCAGTTCCTCCCGAACCTGTCAATCCCACACCCCCTCCTTCGCAACCCAAGATTATCAGCTGTCGTAGGTGTCACAAGCCTTACATACCTACGGTAGATGATAAGAACGGGTATTGTCCTAAGTGTGTTGCTAAACTTCAGAATAGCCCTAAGATTACACCCAAACCTGTAAGTGGATTCTTTACCGTTGCTGAGGTCATGGCAATGCCTGTTGTTGAACGGTACAAGTATGCTTATATGTGGACGTACAGAGAACGTCAGGAAGCTCTATCGATGAAGCCACTTGGTGCAATGACACCTGAGGAACATGAGTTCTTTAATCGTTGTGCAACTGGTGATTTCGCGTCCGAATAACACGTTGGTAGGGGGTGGGTAACCACTCCCTACTACTATCTTTATTATGCATAATCCCATGTTATGATTTTCCATTTCTTAAGTCTAAAGAAGGAGATTCTGTATGTTGAATCAGCAACTCATTCTTGGAAGTGTGTACAGAGTTAAGTTCAAGGGTGTATTCGAGAGACACGGTGTCTGCACAACCCCTGGACTTACTTGTCTGCACAAGGGGAATGGCGTGTTTAGATTGGAAGCTATCACCACTTTCAGGACACTTGTTCTGAGTGGTGTTAAGCTGTATGACACGTTCTTCGCTCCCTTAGGCATAACTTCCGAAGAATACGATCAGTACTACAGCGATAAACCGGCTGATAAGTACAGCCCTGTATACGCAGTTCAGGAAGTTAAAGAGAAGGACACTCAGACCGAGTGGGCGATGGCCAAGGATAATCCTGGGCAGCTCATCCCGATCAAGAAGACTGTTACAGTTACGAACGAGAAGTTCGTGGAGACTGGAGAGAGTGTTCTTGCCAAGTATGCCAAGGACAGTGTCAACTTCGCAGCTTACCCGATCTACAAGTTCGTGGATGTGGTTGACCCCAACGATATTGTCTATGCACCTGCTTTGACGATCGATGGGTTCCCGGAAATAGAGATCTCCGAGTATCAGGACCTGAGTCTCGTATTCAGGCTCGGTTACTTCGATGATCCTACCAAGCTGGATCCGATGCTTCTTGCTATTCGTGAGAGGATGGCAGCTTACGGAGTTAAACCTCGCTACATCAAGCTCTACTCAACTGGTTCCAAGTTCATGAACCCGGATGAGTACGAGAAGGTTAGGAACGTTCGTCTTCCTGCTGAAGTTATTCAGATCCCCGAGGATGCTCTTGCTTCCGACTATGTCGAGAAGCAGATCATTCAAACCAACAAGATCCTCATCATCAAGGATCCCGCTGAGGGTGAACAGCTGGCAGATGACGAAATTGACTTCAAGACTCTCAAAGCCAGAGAGATGATCCTCGATGGTCGTCTCTACAGAGTTGAAGTAGACGGTAATGACCTCTTCAATGGTTCTAGCACTTACTACGAACTGCTCAAGCGCGGTGATGGTGAAACCTTCGATACCTTCAGGGTTCTAAGCGACTGCCCGACTGGCGGACGAGTAATGAAGCTGGTTGAACGTATGTACATTCAACCGGATGCTAATGTTCATAGACCAGCTTATACGGTTACTAATGACGTTTATGTGCAGATAGCTTTCAATGAGCCGAGGTCTCTGTCTCTGTACATGAAAGAGACTACCAAGACTGAACGTGAGGAAGTTAGTGTTGATACGATAACTGAGTACCGTCACCCAACTCCTGCTGAACTCGATGATCCTAACCTTGTACTGTACCGCAAGCTTTCGCCTAGGTACGAGAAGGTAACGAATCCGGTAGTTGGACAGACGTATTTCGTGTCCGAGTCTCAGACATCTACTATTGGAACTGGTATTATCTACAGAGACAACTATGCTGATTCTAAGATCCTTGAACTCGTTGGAACTAACTTCGAGTACAAGACTCAGACAGCAGCAGTCCGTCATGTAACAACAATGACAGCTGCCGATATCATCAACTTCGCTCAGGGAGCTGAGGTAGAAGGTATCGAACTGTATATCGCTGGGGATGATGCTACTAACCAAGCTAGGGCTGGTTTGTATGGTGGTAGATTGTTCCGTACAACCAAGTCAGTGACGGTTAATGAGAAGACTGAGACCATCCCTGTTGAAATAGTTGTTCCTGACGAGCCTGATCCTAAACTGGCTGGTATAACTGGGGACATTCTAGGACAACGTGGTATTGTCTCGAGGGATACGTATCTTCTGCTTACCGAAGAACTGGGTAGGAATTACTACATCAAGTATTTGAAGGAAGTGCAGGAGAATCGTGAACTCAGTGCTCGGAACAAGAAGCTTGAACTAGCGATCAAGCAACTGGCTGAGAAACAGCAAGCTTAGGAGCAGAAGCAATGAACACTTACAATTCACCAGGTCTTTTAACATCTGGTCGCACTGTACAGGAAGGTGGGCATGATGTAGTCTTCGATATCCTCGGCACTGAGGAATCGTTTAAGAAAACATATCTGCTTGACTTCTATGTCGGTGCCAACAATGATCAGGTTATAACTATTCCGTATCCTGCATACGCCATAGTTCCGAGTGCATCCGGAGATACCTCTCCTGCTCTTACGGTAGAGATCGTTTCTACTGTATCGAACGGGCAGCTCAACACAAGGGAGCTTACGTACAGGGCAACACCTGCAGAGTTCGAGAGTGCTGACGAAGGTTGGTGTGTAGAAGAGATCGACCAAGACGCCATGGCCAAAGCCCACTATCTGTGGAATAGACCTAAAGGCGTTGATGAGTGGTCCTTCAACGGAATTATCGTCAAGAAGATCCGTGTTAAGGAGAAGAGTGCAAGTTCTCAGGACAAGCTTACTCTCAAGGTCAGTTATCGTGCGTTCTACAAGGATGCTATCGATACTGATCAGTTTAGGTCTGAACAAGGTCCTGAATACTCCAGGGAGCTGGGCAAGTACATCCTTGACACACTGGAAGGTCTGAAGACAGCTACAGATGTTCAGCTGAAGAACATGTTCGGTAACACGAGTCATGTTGAAGACATCTTGGCTGAGGATCTTACTGGTGTTGCTAAAGAGAACTGGATAGAGAATGAACTGCATGTTGTTGATACAACAACTGGCAAGAGCATGCTTGCTCCCGCTCACGGTTCGTTCTATCCCGGAACTGATGCGGACAAGACGACTCTTAAACTGTTCCTGTATCACATCGAGCAGGGCAAGATAGATTCGTCCGTTATCGCGTCGGGTTCGAAGCTCGGATGGCTGTTCATCTACACTCTGAACAACCTCACTGCGTTCTCGGTTGCAACCGATCCGAAGTTCTTGTCGCATGCCAAGTACTACCAGACCAACGTTGCTGGTGAGTACGTCCAGATAACTGACTATACGGCTGGTGATTCGATAGACGCCTACCGTCAGGCTAGTGGTAAGGAAGTCTATGTCCTCAAAAGGATACCTTTCGATCCCAAGCTTCAGTTGGATGGACTGATTAACGATTCGTCTGCGGTCATTACAACTACGCAGAGTGTGGTGCTTACTGAGGACAATATCGAGAAGTACGAGAATTATTCTGGTACCTTCGTGCTCCTTGACCCCTCTGACTCAAAGACCAGGAAACTCGTTCTTGGACAGGACTATGAGTTCGCAGATGTGAATCAGGCTAAGACTGAGAGGACTTATACTCGTCAGCCAGTCTACGATCACATCCGTCTACTTGAGCCTATTGTCACAGATGCTTCCCACAGGATCGGCATAAGTTACCAGGCATTCGGTGGACAGGTCAATGCTACCGATGTTCGCAACATCCGCCAGGATCTCACGAACTTGTTGGAGTTGGTTGCTAGCAGTAACCTTCTGACCTTCAAGGGTCTTACTAACCACCCGATCATCAAGCAGATAGCTCATCGTCTTTCGAGAATGGAGAACTACCACCACCACTTTAACAGGGTGGATCATGTTATTCCTATCCGGATGATGAACATCGTCAGTGATGGAACTGGTTCAGATGAACACACTATCTCCACGATAGTGGACGAAACTGATTTCCACTGGTTCAACATCGCTCAGCTTTACGGCACTCGCTGGATGAACGGACCCAACTCTTGCAAAGACATCGGACATTTCCGTATCTCTTCTAGAGAGCAGGGTTGGACATACGAGTTCATCGTGACCGTCGATCTCTCTGCCAAGGGCACTAACCGTATGGTTATCAAGACCTTGGGTGGAACAGGAACACAGTTCCCTGGAGTCGACGACTTCGAAGCTCTTACCAAGAAGGAACTCGTTGGTCTTAGGTTAGTGTGGAATGGAGATGGTAAGTCCACTGGAGCACTGCTTCAGGTTGGTATCAACTACTCCAGGTATAACTTCAACCCGACCAATGAAGAGACTGAGCTTATCGGAGATACTCGTGACACAGATACGATCACTGTGACTAATAAGTCTGGTGATACGTCTAGCTGGGAGTTGTTCTACAACCCACAGGAGACAACGTACGAGGCTTCTGCCTATGTTGGTGTGTACGGTCGTCCGAAATACACTCAGGTGGTTAACGAGAAGGCACACGCGAACATCGCGTACTACACTCCTATTGATGACTACAACTACTACGTCACTCCGTATGAGCTCATCAGAGATGGAGTTGACTACTTCGTCTACAACGAGACCCAGAAGAAGTACGAGCAGATAACAACCCTCGAAGTTGGAACCGAAGTGTCCAGCTACGACTTCCCGATCTATGAACGCACCTTCTACAGAAGGCGTTGGATCCGCGATACTCATGCTGAAGGTGAGATGATCACCAAGCAGTCCAATGTGTACGTGGTTGACGGGATGTTGTCCTGCGATAGTGTCAAGTGCACTCTGCCTGACAAACAGACGGAGTGGGCTGAAGACCTCTCGGACTCGCTGTCTGTCACTCGTCTGCTTGAACGCGATGATGGCGGTACTGTAGTTTGGGTTGGATCTGTTCCCCTCTCGTACTTCTCTTTTGGGCCGAATGATTCTGTCGAAACGCTGACGCTGCATCTTAGTCTGTCTAAGATCTTCCAGAGGTATCTGGATCTGGATGGAGTAAGAGCTCTGGACTTCTTCTTCCATGACAGAAGACTCAACAGGTATTTCTCCACGAGGATTGCGGTGAATAGGGATGACCTTGATCCGTCAACTAGTGTGAGAGGTGAAGGTATCTTCTTCATCGAGGATCTCTGTGCACTGCAGACTCGTCTCGGTCACATGAGGAACAAGATGGATCCTGGTGAGATATTCGTTTCTGGAGTGACGTACTTCGTCAAGGACAAGAATGGTAACCTTGCTGGATACGACATCGAAACTGAGGGAATGATCGGCAAACCAGTTCCTGAATATGAACTGACTGCTGATGAAACCTTCAAGGCTGGTAAAGAGTACTACATTCAGTCGGGTTATACCTTCGCTCGCCTTGAGATAGGAGTTGACTACGATATTGGTGACAGTATTGCGGAGTACTCAACCACGGTGTACGAGACAGCACGGGAATTCTATTCTGAGGATGCTCTGCTTGTTGCTGACATCGACATAGCCCTGGGAACATCAAGTTACATCAACCAGCGTTTCGACCTGCGTCAGGTACGGATGCACATGTAAGGAGGAAACCATGAACTACTATATCGTGTTCTTCTGCAACTGGCCATCCCGTTCTAACGCTATAGTCCGTAGTGTTGAATTGACTGTCGTTGATCCTAGTACCTACGTTAAACAGACCAACAACTATGTCTACGTAGACTTGACGGCTCACTTGAAGTCAACTGAGGAGAAGCCTTTCGGTACTACCATCGATGCTGTCATGCGTGAGTTCACAAGGAAAATAGGTGGTCTGTCTATCAATGGAGTTCCGAGTACAGCTACTCAGATCTCCATGAGTACAGTCAGGATTGAAAGCTCGACTCCTTCCAGTAGGCAACTTACCGACTGGAATGATGTTGTCAAGCCTGCACTTCTGCGTGTTGCTCACACGTCTTCGTTCGGTACACTCTGATCGAAAAAGAAACAACTACCTCTCGGCCCCTTACAGGGCCGAGAGGTGATTCCCACTTTTTATTTCTTAGAAGCGGAAGAAATAGCAGCACGAAGGACTCTATCGAGACCACGAGCTGTTACGAACGCATTGCTCTTGAAGCGCATCACAAGCTGACGGATGAAACTCAGGTAAACCTTGTCCTCAGGATCAGCGTTCTTGAATAGCTTCTCCAGAGCACCGAAGGTTTTCCTGTACTCGATCTCGTCAGACAGAACATTGATGGCGTCATTCATGTCTGTCTCAAGAAGAGAGAACCTCCACCTTGCAGCACCAAGCGTTGTCAGAACAACGTCGTACTTCGGGTGTCCCTGTTCCTCTACCTTAAGACCAGGTCCGATGAACTGACCGAACTCGGCGCAGCAAGTTGCCATCTGAGGACGATTGGATTCTACCCACTTCTTAAGATCTTTGTTAGGGATCTTAAGGAAGAGGTCATTCATCGTGTTGCACGCCGCAACCATCTTGAGCCAGTAAGGCTTGTGGTAGACAGTAGCCTGGATGGATTCGAAGTCTGCGGGGTTACCGAACATAGAAGCATTTTGTTGGTATGCAGCCAGCTTAGCGCGGAGCTTAATCCGTGTGTTACGGTTGAGATCCCACCAGTCAAGGAACCATTCCTTGAAGGCTTCCCACATACGAGCGATGGCTTCTTTGATCTTCTGACCAAGACCTTCAATAGCCTCGTCTATTATCCTAAGCTGCTCCTCACGAAGAGCTTCGCAAGCACAGTTGTCCATCACAGGAGGAAGACCAGGCAGAAGACACTCCATACTCCCATCCATGTTGAGGAAGTCATAGAGCTTCTCAGTAAGGTTGCCTTCTATAATTGTCTTGCGAAGGGCAACCAGTCCTTCCCTCTGATGGTAAAGACGATCGAGCTCAAGTTCTATCTGATTAACACGAACGCTATTTGGCTGAGAGAACGGTCGTTTCTTGTTTATTCGAACCATATCTACTCCTTAGTTATTTGGTACACGATGATAGGGTGTAAGAGCCATGATAGTACGGACGATGGACGAGTTGCCCATAACGTAACCACGATAGATCGGGGAGAACGTCGTGTTACGAGCAACAAGCGCCGCCGCAGCAATCTGTCTCTTCAACTGTCCAAGACGGAAGTGTCGTTCCTTAAGACCGATAGCAGCAAGCGTTGCAAGGTATTCGTGAAGCTTGGTGTTATTGGAGAATGCCTGAGCAAATACTCCAGTACCACCCATGCTCAAGAACAGCATCGGACTAAGATCGTCGATCGAGATACTCACATCTGCAACAGTAGGGAGTTTACTAACTGCCCAACCATAATCACCAGAGCCACGGGTAATGGACAACGAGCTCACTATACCAGCAGGGATGGCGAACATACCCTTGCTGAACACTCTCACGATGAACGGAGAAGTGTAAGTGGAATCACCAACAGCTCTGGGTAGAGACATGGCAAGAAGCATCGCTATTGGAATCATGATAGACTGATAGATCGACACAGGGTCGCCACCTGTCTTGGAACGAAGTTTCATGCTAAGATTGATGGACCTACTCATACCACCAGAACCACCCCACTGTTTAGGAAGGTCGAAGTAACCATTACCAGCAGCAAGATAGGTGATAGCAGACTCAAGTCCTCCACCGCTAGTGAAGTTCTTGATGGCTTTCTTAACACCAGAGATCTGTCTACCCCACTTCATCATCTTGGCAGTTATACCTTCGCCGTTAGCTTCGCCTGAAGCAGCATCGCGTTTAGCCTGGACTTCAGAGTTTAGCTTACCAGCAAGTGAGGAGTCCTGAGTGGAGTTACTGAAGGTTTCTCCAGACTCAGTCTTGTCAACTCTCCATCCGACGAAGTTGGCACCTTCAAGTGCACCTGTCGTGAGACCAGACCAGAACTTACCAAGCATGCCGACTTTCTCATTCGGATTGTCGACATAGTTGTTGACCTTCTGTAGCTGGGAGTCCGTATCGATAGGCTGATTGGAACTTGTACCCAGACGAAGTGCACGCTTAGACATGATCCTGAAAATATCAGGGCCGTTCTTGATGATGTCAGGAACACTCTGACCACCACTACTTCCACTACCAGAAGATCCGATACCCATATTGACAGCCAGGTGACACAGAATCGTGTTCACATACCTGTAATAGAGAGGCATGGTTTCACGGAAAGCGAAGTACTCTGTAACGGGATAAGTCTTGATGTTGTTAACAACCTTGTAAGCCCAAATAGCAGGAAGCCAAGGAAGTTCGATAGCAAGTTTAAGACCACCTTTGATAAGGTCGCCCAACTTACTCCATACCGAGATCTTGCCCTCTTCATTGAGCTCAGCAAGTTCCTTCTTGGTTGCATTCTTGAGCCATGTAGTCAGGTTGCGGTATTTTGGAATACCCATCGTGAAATATACAACTTGCTGGCGAGAGTCGTACATCTCACTGTATACACGCCCCATACCGAACATCTGTCCATTGTTGGTTGAGAATAGAGTGTGAATGAGATCGTCATTCTCGTTGAATGCAGCGAGAGGATTCATCACATCATTTCCACCAACACTAGCATCTGAGACGGAAGGTGCCTTGTAAGAGTAGGCCATGCTAGCAGGGTCGTTGATGTAGGTACCATATTCACCTTTATCCTCTTTGATCAAACTAGCGCCTTTACCATCTGCTATCTTGTTGAGCTGAGCAGTAAGAGCTTTCTCGTAGTTGGCATAATCACTGCCAACAACAATGCCTAGTGGATTGTGATTCCATGACGCATTGTCCTGAACTGCTGCAGAATTGTTTGCCATGGTGAAATTCCTTAGTAAAAAATAAAAGTCTATAGGATAGAACTCCCCTGTAACTAAGGTTTAAAATAAAAAGAAAAGAAAGAATAATTTGTGTCAGTCGAACCTAGGTGGGTACAGAGACTCAACCTCTCTGGCCTCGCGGCCAGAGAGGAAGAATTTTCTTTTTATTCCCAGTGTCCGGGGATGTACACCTGTTGACCATTCTGCCAAAGATATTGACCAGGAATCCAGCGTTGCTGCTGAATGGTGGTCTGTACAGTAGCAGGAGTTTGCACTCCTGTTATCTGTACTCCGTTGACATAGACCGACTGCGGTGGAACGTAGACGCTTCCGGTCGCAACAGGCGTTGTGACGACCGGTGCTACCACTGGCGTGATAACTGTGGTATTCTGGTAGACTGGGGTAGTGTATACCGGCGCTGGAGCCGCTATGGCACTACCAACAATTCCACCAACAACTCCGCCGGCGAAAGCCGGCAGAAAATTGCGACCTCCACGACCCCAGTAGCTTCCGCTCCTGTGGTAGTTCGGGTGTACTTGCACGCCACGGAAATACCCAGCATGTCCTACCGGGTGTCTGGGACCCCAACTGCTCCTCCCGTGATGAGGACGAGCCAGAACGACGGTCGACATTAAGGCAACGACCAGAGCCATGATGATCTTCTTCATGGTTATTTCTCCATTTGAAGTGCACGTTCTTCACGTGCGAACTGGCTCGCAGATTTGTTGGCGAGACGTGCTGCCAACTCTTTTCTCTCCAAACGGGCAAGCCGATTCCGTTCGCAGATAGCAGCTTGTGCTGCCTTGTAGTCCATCTTTTCCTTCCACGCGGCGTGAGCTTTGGGTGCTACCCTAGCTATTACGTCCCATGGAAGTATCTGGTTCAGAAGATAAGCCAACTGATCGTCTGTAGTTTTGTTTGCTAAGACGTTCAGGAACCTGTCCCTGACCACGATACCGTAATGCAATTTCCCATCAATAGTTGGGAACGCAGTTACAGTCTTCTCGAAACCAGCATCGGTTGTACTGATGTCAGTCCCGAGCAGAATGAAGTGCAGCCCAGTGATAGGCTGCCTCCATACCTTGTCGGCGATGAACTGTTCACCGACTGTTTTGTCCTCAGCCATAAAATCTCCTTTCTTATTGATGGTTGATGGTTCAGACACTAAAGTAATGTATAAACGAATAAAAATGAACTACCCTCCGGCTTGCACCGGAGGGTAGTTTTGACCTTAAACTTGTTTCTTACGAAGATCGAATCCAGTCTGTGGCCCACCATTGTTGTCGTTGTACGACACATTGTTGGTATCACCACCGGCAGGCATACTGGAGATAGCAGAAGCCAGGTCTCCCATGCCATCGACCTTAAGACCATTCTGTCCGATGACAGATGCAAGTAGACCGATGAGCTTCTGGTTCTGCTCGATAAGCTGTGCAAGTTTGTCGTCGTTAGGCGATTCCTTTGGTAGAGGTGCCGGTTTAGGCTCTTCCTTCTTCGGTGAGAAGAAGTCAGTAACACTACTCTTGAGCTTGTCCAGCCATCCGCCACTGGTTTCAGGTTCGATAACCTTAGGCTGAATGTTCTTACTAAGCTCAGTAGCCATGAGGTTGGTAGTAGGTTCGCTAGCCTTGTCCTCAGCATGAACAACACCATCCGCAGTCTTGACGTCATTGGCAGGGCCGATGTCCTCACCATGGAGAAGAGAGTTGAGCTTGGAACCAACCTTGGACAGGAGGTTACCAGCAACGTTACGTACAGGCATGATAGCCTCAGTACCTGCTTCTCCAGCTTCAACAGGAACACCATCTCCAACAAGAGCTTCTTTAGCCTTGTTAAGGAAGGCACCTGTCTTCTTGAACATCGCACGTTGGATGCCGAATGGATCAACCGCAGTGGCTAGACCCTTCTTAGCAAACCTCTTAAGTTTACCAAAGAATCCGCCTTTAGCGAAACGTTCCTCGAACTCGTCGTCCTCCTCACGAGCTTTGGCTTTCTTAGCAGCACGACGTTCCTCATAATCAGGGAGTTGTTCTTCGTACATCTCCTTGACATAATCAGGGTAGTTCTCGTACTGCCCCATAGCCTTCGCCATGCCGATGATACCCATTTGCTTGTCGGTAAGACCGTCCTTGCTAACAGGTTCACCAGCGATACGAATACCCGTGCGGGATGTCGATTCGGTAACGCTACCGTCCTCGTCCTCAGAGGTTGTGCTAGATACCTCATCGTAAGTGCCATCGTCAATAGAAGTGGTCTTACCTTTCTTCTTGGGCGACTTACCGTACGTAGAAGCATCTTGACCGGTCTCCATCTCCCAGGCTTCTCTGGCTGCCTCTTCGGAGTCAGGATCGCCAGGCTGTTCAACTTGTGCCAACCATGGTTTCCGCTGTATAGCCAGTTTGCCATAGTGCTCTTCAGCAAGAGGATTACTGTACCCAGGTTCTGGTGGTTTCTCTTCAACTACAGGAGCGTTTCCGGTCACAGGGTTGACGGACTTAGCTGCATCAGCGAGTTCCTGGTTCTTCTGTTCCAGTTCTTCTGCTTCCGCATCTTCTGCCTCTTCCTCGGCTTCCTCTTGCTTACGCTTGAGGTCCGAGACGACAGCATCCTCACCCGCTATGTCCTTCAGCTTCTTCTGCCAACCCTCAAGTTTCTCATCCGACCATTCAGCAGACGCGGAATCCACTTCACGACGGAGTTCCTTAAGAGAATCGACAGTACGACCGTTGAACCACCTCTTGTCAGCCTTGACAGTAGATTCGTCGATGTCTTTAATCAACTGTCTACCGCGACGTTCGAGATCCTGATCCTCAGCATCGAAGTTGTAGCTGCTCTTAGCCTTGTCCCCGGCGATCTCCTTAAGCTTCTCCTTGAACTGCTTAAGGTTTTCGTCATCCCACTCTGGCTTCTTAGCTTCAACCGCTTGTTTGAGAGATTCAAGTAGGGACTTCTCGCTATTCCACCAATGGAACTCCTCCTTAGTCTTGTCAATATCTTCGACAAGAGATTTGCCCTTGGCCAGAACATTCTCGTCCATACCAGCTTCAAGATCTTCGTTGTCCTTGTCAGGAGCATCGTCGATACCGAAGAACTTAACCATCTTGCGATACTTCTCGCGCCATTCGTCGAGTTTCTCCTTGGACCATTCTCCGCGACCCCAGTCGATGCGAGTCTTGAGCGCCTTAAGAGCACCCTTCTTAACCAGCATCTGACCGAGTCCACCGGAACCACTGAAGAATCCGACTTTACTGGAAGCATCGTCGATGTCCTTCATTAGGGCTTCACCGCGCTTAGCGATTTCATCCTGGTCTTCCTCACCTTCTTCGTCCATAACTTCATGTGTGTCATCCTTCATGCGTTTAGCACGCTTGAGGATATCACGCCATTTGTCCTGGATGCCCATAGTGAGTTTCTCGAGAGCCTTCTTGCTAATAGAACCGATGCCAGGAGTATTGAACGAAGGGTGATTCTGTATCTTGGAGATGTGAGCAACGAGGTCATCGAGCTCCGCAACCTCAGGACTATTCACATTCATTCCGACTGCGGACTTCATGATGCGGTCCTTGAGATTGTCGAAGTATTCGATCATCTCACCCCTGGTCATCTTGCCAAGCTTCGCGGCTTCTTCCTCAGAGTTACCTAACCCAAACTCAGCAGGATCTATCTCTTCAGAGTCACTGGTTCCTTCACCATTCTCTTCCTTCTCTTTCTGTTCGAGTTCAGATAGAACAGCATCATCCCCAGCGATATCTTTAAGACGTTTTCTGTACTCTTCAAGCTTGTCGTCAGTCCATTCGGTTTCCTCACCTTCAACCCTAGACTTGAGTCGAGATAGATTCCACTTAATCTTAGGACTTCCGATCCACGAAAATTTGTTAGCAGTATCCTTAATGTCCTGAAGGACCTTCTTACCGTTTCTGTCGACACGCTCCTTATCCGCCCATTCGTCGTCATCTTTAGGGACTTCTGTAAGGACAGCGTCGTCACCAGCAATTTCCTTCAGCCTATCACGGAACTTATCAAGTACTCCATCTTTAGCCCACTTCATCTCTTCGCCTTCAACCTGAGATCTCAGACGAGAAAGATTCCATTTGATCTTCGGACTAGTGAACCAAGAGAATTTGTCAGATGTCTTGTCTATGTCCTTCAGAAGCATTTTACCTTCTTTATCGGCACGCTCGGCATCTTTCCATCCCTCATCACTTTCCATGCTAGCCTTGAGCTCTTCAGCATCCTGACCAGTCAGCTCAGCGAACTGCTTCGCAACGTTATCGAAGAGTTCGTCGCTCCAAGTAGCTCTCTGAGCGGACAGCATGTCATAGAGACCTGTGAGTTGTTTCTTAAGCAGAGGGCTAGAGAACCAAGAGAGTTTGTTGCGGTACTCATCGATCTTGTCGAGGAGCTTTCTACCGCCCTTCTCTATCTCGGGATCACCGAACTTCTCTTCCTTCCACTCAGGCGCAGAGATAACAGCATCTTCTCCAGCGATCTCTTTGATTTTGTCACGCCACTCATCGAACTGTTCATCGTTCCACATCGAGAGGTCACCCTTGATCTCACTTCTCAGTGCAGCTAGGCGACTCTTGATAATGGGACTACCGATCCAGCTGAAGTTCTCGGATGTTTTGTCAACATCTTTGAGTAGCTGTTTGCCCTTCTCCATCGTTTCGTCGTCAACACCCTCGGCTTCTTCACCGAAGACATCCTCACCAGTGATGGAGCTATATCGATCACGGAGTTCTTCGAAGTACTCGTCAGACCATTCGCCAGAGTTCTTCAAGTCGCTACGAAGAGATTTGAGCCGCATCTTCTTGATCGAGAACCAGCTATTGTCGCTCTCGATAGCTTTGCTGATCTTAGCGTCGAGTTCCTCAGCCTGTTTCTTATACTGCTCGTAACCATCAGAAGTGAGGTTGTGTTTCATCGCCAGTTCCTGAGGTTTGAGCTTCAGGATATCCTTAGCGAGGTCCATAGCCTCATTATACTTCTGCCTACGAACAAGCACATCGAACTGAGTAATACCCGCGTCTACGAGACCAGTTTCATCTTCAGATGCTTTCTCTTCGAGTTCCTCTTTGATCTTCTGGCAGTCTTCGTAGTCCTTCTTACCAGTGATGAAGTTCCAGAAAGACTTAGCGCCTTTGACAACACTGCCTACGACACCACCAAGTTTGATACCAGCAAGCTTCTTAGCCTTCTTCCAGTTCTGGTTTTCAACAGCCTGGTTGAATGCATCGAGCAACTTGGATGCCTTTGGATCGCCATCCTCAACACGCTGCTCCAATTCCTTCTGGAACTTGTCGATTTCCTCAGGCGACATTGCATCATCATCGGAACCGAACAGGAAGTTTCCTACAGACTTAAGCGCACGTTTAGCGATGTTCTCATACGGCATCTTAGCCAACTTACGAGCCTTTTCCCACTTCTCATCTGCGACGTAGTCTTCGAACATGTCGGAGCGTTTCTGAGCGCCCTTCTTGTTCTCGGCTATGTCGATCTGGAATTGCTTTCTAGCTTTAGCGAGTTCAGCTTCGTCCATCGGTTTGCCGTCTCCACCAAGGATCGTTCTCCACTGGTTGAGCCAAGCGTTGCCTAGAGCTTTAGCACCTTTCTTGAGGATACCTTCGTCAGGAGTCTTGGAGATAGCACGAGCCTTCTTCCAGCGTTCTTCCTCAACTGCGTTATTGAACGCCTCGAGTTTCTTCTCTGCAGACTTGGAGCCCATGTTGATCTTACGCTGCATCGACTCACGGAACTTAGTGATCTCGGCTTCCTTCATGGGCTCTTCACCACTGCCACCGAAGAAGAATCTCCAGGTAGCTTTAGCAGCTTTTGTGACTTTAGACTCATCAGGCAGTTTGGCTATCTGACGAGCTTTCTCCCACTTCTGCTGGGCTATAGCCTCATTGAACTTGTCGAGCTTTCTCTCAGCCATCTTGTCACCATGGTCAGCACGAGCCTGCATCTTCTTCTGATACTTCTCGATCTCAGCATCGGTGAGAGGTTTGTCCTGATCAGACTCGAACAACATGGAAAGACCGAGTGTACCAATACGTCTTGTCCACTTGAGGGTAGACTTGACAGCACCGCCAAACTTAGCAAGGTTAGACTGAACCTCCTTGCCACAGAGTTTCCTGGCTTTCTTCCAGTTCTGCTCTGTTACAGCTTCGTCGAATTTCTCGAGGATCTTCTCAGCAGCTTTGTTTCCACCATCGGCCATCTTCTGGAGTCGGGCCCGTTCGGTCTCGACTTCCTTATCGGACATTGGTTTGTTCTCGTCCTTCTTCTCGAAGAGCGTCCCAAGCAGGAATCCAGGTATACCACCAATGGCTGTCATTGCGAGTTTACCCCACTTGACATTGCCCTTGCTGTCCTGGAAGAGTTTACCGAAGAGACCGCGCTTCTCTAGGCCGGCTATCTTGCGAGCGTTCTTCCAGTCGCCCTCGGACACATAGTCCTCGAACTTACTAAGAAGTTTCTCTGCATTCTTGCCCTGAGCACCACCCTTTTCGATGAGGCTGTTGAATTTAGCACGAGTCTTCTCGATCTCTTCCTTCTTCATCTCCTCATCCTTCTTACCGAAGAGAAGATTACCAAGACCTTTGGTTACCATCCCGATAGGAGAGTTTTTCCACAGAGACTTGATCAGTCCATCAGCTTCCTGTCCAGAGAGTTCACGAGCACGTCTCCAGTTACCAGCTTCAACAGCTTTCTCGTACTCCTGAAGAATACGATCATAACCAGGCATGCCTTTGTCAATCTTCCTCTGGAGTTTGTTGCGACCAGTTTCGATTTCCTTATCGGTAAGAGGATTATCATTACCACGAATACCCTTGATGAGTCCGTGAATACCCAGGACCTTGGAAGTAAACTTCATCGCTTTAGCGCCGATCTTGGAGTTCAAACCAAGTGCGGAGTACATGCGATCTTCACCAGTCAGCTGGTTCTCTTTGGAGATACCATTAGAAGCACCAAGGTTCTCAAGAGTGTTCTTCTTAGAGAATCCCTTAACACCACGGTAGATACCGTAACCAGCAAGGGCTGCAAGAGCAGCAGGACCAAGAACAGCACCGAGTGAACCGAGGGCCGCGGTGCCACCAGCAGCTGCTGCACCAGTGGCAGCAGTTCCTGCCGCAGCTGTACCCGCAGCGGCCGTAGTTCCGGCAGCCGCACTACCAGCTCCGAAGAGACTACCAAGCCCACCAAGTTTAGCGGCAATTCCGGCCACACCAGGTATCTTCGTAACTAGACCACCGGCTTTAGCTGCCAGCCCACCTAGTTTACCAACACCCGGAATCTTGCCAAGAAGTCCACCAACCTTACCGAGGCCAGGTATTTTGCCAAGCAAACCACCGAGACCTTTGAAAGCTCCGCCAAGCATTCCAGGAAGTTTACCAAGGATGCCTCCGAAACCTTTAACCATAGTTCCAAGGTGACCACCAAGTCCCTTAAGCATGATACCGAGCTTACCACCAAGAGTCTTGGTAAATCCACCCAGCTTGCTTCCGAAACCTTTGATCATTCCCTTGGACCAGGTCTTGGCTCCTTCGAACCAACCCTTCATCATCTTTCCGTACTTAGTGTTACCGAGTTTATCGGTCATCCACTTCTTGGCTTTGCCCCAGAGACCACTGTCTCCGTTACCACCATCTTTACCTTCACCTTCTTCATTCTTCTTACGCCAATCTACATCGACGTGTTCAGCGAAGGTAGGACCTTTCTTCTCCTTGTCAGCATTCTGCATCTGGTCGGCGTAAGTACCATCGACGTCACCATCTCCGTCAGCATCACCAGCTGCTTTCTTCTTATCCGAAGCTATAAGTTCGACGTCATCACGGATCTTCTTAACAGCATCGAGCAGTTCCTTGTTAACATCGGTTCCACTGCCTGTATCAATACCGAAGACACGACCAAGGACTTTACCAACGCCTTTAGCTGCTCCCATTCCAAGACCGAAGAGTCCCTTGAAGACAGTGGCGTACAATCCACCAGCTCCCTTAAGACCCTTACCAAGGAAAGGAGTAAGTTTCTCTATGGCATTCGCAGTGGCTCCTACGAGTCCTCTAGTTCCTGCATTCATCGAGAGCTTCTTGCCATTAGCATCAACAAGTCCAGCCTTGATGTCCTCTTCAGAGATGAGCATCTTGGAAATACCAGCAGCATCTTTCTCAACCGGATCGTAAACAGGTTCGTGGATGTCAGAAGAGTATTTAACCCTTGTTCCATCTTTGAATACGACACCAGGATCACGTTCCTGTTTGAGACGGGTCAGGATGGGTTTGTCCATGTGACCCTTAACATAAATGTCGCAGTAAGGCTCTGCAGACTTACCGAATACAACGTTACTAGCAGTCTTGAACATACTGCCCGCAAGCTTGAAAGCCCCAGCCACAGCAGCTCCAGTTACTCCAAAATAACTCTTAAGCAGTCCAGCAGCACCACCGAGAAGTTTACCGATAGGAGATCCGTCGGGCATAGACAGACCATGCTCAAGGTCTTCAGCAGTGATGAGATAGTTTCCAGTCCTAGGATCTTTGACCGGACGATTGATGTCCTTGGAAGCCTTGACACGCTCACCGTTGTCAGCGAACACTACACCAGGGTCTTCCTTCTGCATGCGAGCAGAGACAAGAGGAGCACCACCTTCTTCACCTTTGCGGTAGATGTCAACGAAAGTAGGTTTCTCAACCATCCACTTAGCTGCCTTGGCAGCCTTGTTGACTACATTGCCAGCGAATCCGAACGCTCCCTTGAGAGCACTGCCTGCACCCTTGAGTGCACCACCATAAACAAGACCAGCGTAGTGACCAAGGCCCTTAGCAACTTTACCAGCAGCACCAGCAGCGGATTTGATACCACCGCCGATCATCTGGAGCATACCTCTCTTCTTGATGTAGCCACCCTGTTCAAGGGCAGAGATAAGAGCATCGTGGTTGAAGCCGTTACCGTCTCCACCACCTCCACCAGCCGTACCGATCTTCTCGGTAATAGCTGCAAGGAGCTGCTCCTGCGAACCTTTCCAAGTAGCCATCGTGTCGAAGAGAATACCCATCTCTTCAGAGTTCTGTTTCTTCCACTCATCGATCTGCTCAGTGCGGAACTCAGACTGGAACTTGAACTCCTCAAGGATCTGTTTGAGAGTCTCTGCTTTCTCGTCAGACATACCAGCAAGAGGATCATCAACACTAGCAGTCGTGTCAGCCTTCTCCCTAGCATCAAGCAGGGTCTGGTTGACAGTCATGATAGCGTCGATAACACTCGTTGGTTTGGACGAATCCTTACTAGCAAATACAGTGTTGATAACGGCATTGATACCAGCAGTCTGTGTCTCGAGATTGTGCAGGGTTTCTCTGCAGCTGTCCATGAACACCTTGAATACCGTAAGATCCTCATCTGAGAAAGTTACGTTAGAAGGACCAGCTGGAGGAGTGAAAAGAGGTTCTCCACCCCCACCTACAGCAGCATCAACTACTTTCTTCTTAACAGACCCAACAGTCTTCTTGACACTTTCAGGAGTGTGCTTGTCAACGGTTTCCTTGACCTGAGACAACACTTCAGCCGTCTTGGTCTGAACAGCTTGGGTTATGTCAGCAGCTGCTTTCTTGATACCCTCCTTGTCGGTAGGTATCTTCTCAACGGTCTTGGTGATAGTGTCCTTGACTGTGGAAAGAAGTTCAGCAGCTTCTTCCTTAGAAGTAGGAATGACGTCGCCGACCTTCTTAACAACATTCTTGACACTTTCTGGTGCGTGTTCGTCGTAGGCTTTGCCAACAGCTGCAGCAGCTGCTTTAGCAGCACCGGTTGCCTTATCGATACCCTTGTCTATCTTAGCACGAGTTTCCTCGGAGACATGGGATTCGTAGAACTCCTTGGCTGTTTGCTTGGTTTTCTCAGCCTTATCGACTACAGCATCCTTGATCTCCTCGAACTTCTCCTTGGAAGAAGCACGAAGCTTGTCCATAGCAGCCTTAGGATCTTCACGGATCTCTTTGGCAAGATCCATCACCTTCTGTCCGCCTTCTTTACCAGCGTTCAGCAGGTCGATACCTTTAGCTTCCAGGTCGGCAAGAATACCAGCACGATAGATTGGGTCAGTTACGATCTTGCTTGCGAACTCACTGAAGTTACTGGCTATGTCTGACAGGAAGGTTTTCGACTGATCGAATTTACCTTTAGCCCTAGCCATGATGTCACGCCCGAAAACAGAAGCAGCATCGCGCTGTTTGCCCATCCAGGCGGTCACTCGATTATAACCAGTCTTCTCCTTAAGTTCTGCAATCTGCGCGTCAGCTTCCTTAGCAGTCTTGAGCTCCTCAAGGCGTTCACTTTCAGCATTAGACGTATCGACCTGTGAGTAGTCGATGTTCGCCTGAGTGTCAGTAAGGTTACTGAGGTTGAAGCTGTTGTTGTCGCTGATGATACCAGCTCCAGCAGCAAGCATTTCCTTAGCCTTAGCAGCTGCATCCTTATCAGGACCTTTAGCTTGCTTCTCTAAAGACTCCTTAGTCTTCAGAGAGTACTTGTCACTAAGGTAGCTACGGTAACCATAGAGTTCGAACAGACGGGGCATTTCGGTTTTGAACGAGTCCATCTTGCGGTAGCCATTGATAGCTTCCTCAAGATCCTGGACAAGGTTCTTATCCACATCACCGTCTTCTGCCAAGCAGCCCTGATAGATAGCACGAAGCACTTCATCAGGGTCGTTCTCGAAACCCTTAGTAATGTCCTGGATGTACTGACTGACGTAGGACTTGTCTGTACGAGTAAGGTGTTCACCGATAGCAGCCAGGTTAAGGAACTGAGCCTTGAGAGCATGGTTGATCAGGAACTTGTTGACATCCTTCTCGTACTTCTTGTAGAATGCAGTAGGATCTTCCGTAGTCTTGTTGTTGGTTACACCAGCCTTAAGCGTAGCAAGTGCATCCTGGAAAATACCACGACGTGTTGCCTCAGCACCATACAGCTTGTCATAGTAGCCTTCCTTGAGTTCATCTACGGAAGTGAACTTACGGGAATAAACGTTGTAGACCTGTTGCTCCGTATTCTCATCACCAGTACGGAGAATATCGACAGAGTGAAGGATCTTACTGAGGTAACCAGGGATGATTTCGACGATGCTCTGTCGGGTCATCGTATCGAATGTAGCTGGTTTCTCGCCACGGTCAACTAGATCGTTAGAGCCACTTGTCTGGGGAGTAAGTCCAGGCAGGAAGTCAGCGAAGAAGTTGAGAACACGACTATCAGAAGCTTCCCAGTTACGCTTGAGGTTAGCACCCTTAAGTGCAAGAGCGTTAGCGAATCCACCAACACCCTTGTTAGCACTCTTGAGAAGAGGGGCGTATTTCTGCGCCATCTTCTTAAAGATAGGCGAACCACCAAGTTTACCAAGGAGCCAACCGCCACCTTGAGCAGCGAGGTTCTTCGGGTTGAAACCGCCTCCGCCCATCTCCTGTGCCATCTCCATCATGTCGACGCCCTGGCCTGCCATATCAACAGCATCGCCTATGGACGAGACAGTATCGAGAACACGCTTCTTGATGTTACCGAACAGCTTCTTACGGAAGCCGCTCATGAAGTTGGTCATCAACTCGCCGTACTTCTGAGTCATCGCCTTGCGGTGATAGTCGCCTATCTCCACCTTGGCCATGTCAGGAAGCATCGTGTTCTTCTGGATAGCCTGAAGGTATCCATTGAACGACTTCATCGATTCAGCCAAGAGGTTGTAAGTATCCCTTGCGATGAAGATGTGCTTGTACTTGAGTTCGAGACTCTTCTTCAGGTAAGCAGTATGGATCGTCTTGTGGAAGATCTCAGTTGCACGAGCAGACTGGTACAAGTGCCCCGAAGCAGCAAGTGCTGCCTCGTGACGTTCTGCTTCCACAGCCTGATCAGCCAAGTGTCTCTGTTCTGCTGCCAGATCAGAAGCCTGCTGAGCTTCCATCTGAGCACCGAAAATCTCATTCAGGGAGTTGGAGATGTACTCAGCTTCCTGCTGCTCTTTGGTCTGCTGGAGTCCGGCTTCCATAGCTCGGGACTCAGCACGTTCATCAAGCTTCTTGGTGATCTTCTCGTACATCCCCTTAGGGATGAAGGCCTGAGCCTTAGGAAGGATCTTCCTTGCACTGTTCTCAAGGGTGGTCATCATTGGGGCAAGCTTCTTACCCACCTCATCCTTGAGATCCTTAAACTCGTTGAAGCTCTCTGTTATTTCGCCAACTACAGGCTCAACGTTCGGCATGGCTTTGAATAGCTCGGATTTGAAACCCGACTGCAAGCCCTGACCAACGCCTTTAACGCCAGAGATAAGCATGTCCTTGGTGGGGGACATAGGTTTGCGTCCACCACCAGGCTCGGATAAACCACCAAAAGGATCATCTAGCGAAATGTCATCGAACCCACCCATCGACCCGAACTCATCATCGAACGATTCGTCCTTCTTACGATCCTGATCGATTTTACTAGCCATTTGCTAAATCCTCCATATTGAGAAGTGATTTATCCACAAACGAAAACTTCTTGCACATAATACTCAAGACGTCCTGCAGGTTGATCAAACCAACTTCAGTATCTTCCTTACCAATGTCAGACACTTTGAGTCCGACTATGGAACAGTTGGCCAATTCATGCATTTCCATCATGAGTTTCTGCGATGAGGTTCCAAGCTCAAGGAACCCCTTTACATCGTACACACAGATCATGTCCTGTAGTTTGAGAAGACTCTCTGGAACTTCCGCCCAGTTCCTGTAGTTAGTCAACTCTACCCGAACACCAGGGTCAGCAGCATGGATAGCACTGACAACTGTATTGATAATGTAAGGATGTAGATCCGGATACCTGTTGTTCAGGGTTATCTTCAAAGACCTGTGAGTTTCCTTGGATTCGTTTTCGGTGTTCACGAATTTGATGATGTCCTGCAACTCCCTTAGGAACTTAGTAGGAAGAGCTGCAGCTGCAAGGAAAGTCTTGTATTCCTTGACAGGACTGTTGATGAAATTATCCAAGTCAGACTCTTTCACACCGAGTTTAGGGAAGAACTTGCATACCTCAAGTGTAGGCGCATCAAGGTATTCCATCAAGTGTTCACGGATGTAGTTGTAATCCTCTGGACCTTTGATGAAAGACATGAGTGCCGACAGCCTGAAATCGAAGAGTAAATCCAGGTCGATGTACATGAACTCACGCTGGGTCATCAGGGGCTTCATAGCCTCCATCGCGACCGACGAAATATCGTTCTGGATGACCTCATCAGAAACTGCAGAATTGTTCATGTTTTCAAGCCTTTTTATTTAAAAAGATAACTATACAATGGCGCTCCCAGAGCAGGCGATATGCCTGCTCCAGGATGGGTATTTATTCCGCATCTTCAGCAAGTGGGAAACATTCTGGAAGCGTATCTTCGACCGCTCTTGGAGCGTCTCGTTTACCCTCTAACTGCTCACAAAAATCCTTTACGACAGACTGCAAAGCACGGCGTGTTTTGATGGTGTACTTTCGCATCTCAGCAAGCTCTTGAGAGACACTCGTATTAGTCAAAACATGCTTCATGGATTCGTACTGCCGCATGAGGATCGCACGACGGAAACGATAGTGTATAAGACGATCGTAGTACGCCTTGAGGATTGGGTTCATTCTCGTGGTGTACAGGTCATCTATGTACTTGTCAAGTTTACCGCCTCTTTGAACAGCACAAGCAACAACCAATGTGTAAGCATACTCCCACATAGGGAGAGATGACAACCACTTCCTTGGGTGATCTTTGATCATGTCCCAGGTTTCGTGGTTGTAGTTCTCATTGGTGTTTTCAGGGAACGAAACGTGGAACAATGGTGGTCTATCACACTCCCAAAGATGTTCTTCTGCCATGTCTAAACTCCTTTATGCAAACGTTTGAGTCTACATACAATTTTGGGACAGGAGCCAGAGCAGTCAGTGAGTTTGGCTGCATTGACGACATAGATGTCGGTGTTGGAACCTTCGAGAGGGCAGTTAGACTTAGAGATGTTCTTCTCAACCGCCAAGAACCGATCCCACAGCTCGCAGAAGCGGGTGATCCTGGTGACAGGTTTTCCTCTGGTGAGAACCCATCGATTGACGAACATCTCAATAGCTTTCGTCCCCATGTTTCGTTCGAAGCGCTTAAGGTCCTTAGCACTTGCGTAGGCGATGAACAGGTCGTTGGAATTCGGGATCGCACCTCTAGTTGTGTAGATCCTCTTCTTACCCTTCTTCCTATTATCGAGGGCGACGAACGGAAGTTTTCTTGGAGGATCGGACGCTAGCTCGATCTCGAACAACGGCAACCATTTGTGAATAGAAGACTTGTGTCGTAAGACCTCAGCAAGCCGGAGAGAAGTTTCACGGCGTATCGAATTTTCTTTCTCTCTTAATAGCGTCGATGTCATTGTTCATGTCCTCTTTAGTTGGTTTGTGAAACACGTCGCCTATTTTGGATAAGAAAGTTTTCTTCTTGGGAGGGGAGACGATACTCCACACATCCAGAAGAGAGTCGACTACATCATCCGGGTCTTTCGAGATCTTACCACCGATGTACTTATCACCAAGGTCAGAGAGGGTATTGATGGCCAGTGCACTCTTGAACCCATCACGGACAAGAGTCTCAGACATCTCGTGTGCATCCTGATCGATCTTGTAGATCTTCATGGAGTTGGCGAGATTGATCATGATCTGATTGACCTTCTCTGAGTGTCGTTTGTTCTTGACGACTTTGGTGAGAACATCATGCAGTTCCTTCTTGATCGTTTCGGCTTTAGCTTCATCGACCTTGAGGAGCTGGGAGGTAGAAGCCGAGTGACCTAAGATGTAGGTATACACTCTGATAAGCATGTCTCTAACACCACTGACAAACCCAACATCTGTGTATGACCTAACAGGCAGGAAACACATAGGTGCGGGAATGAGAGAAGGATAGAGAATGGGTTCTGTCATCTGAGTGAAGATAGCCCTCGTGCAAGCACAGGTTCTTGCATCTTTAAATTCTCCAGTGGCTTCCAGGAAGGAACGACATACGTGGGAGATGTAGTGCATGATCATGTAAGGATCATTGATGTCCTTAACATACATCATCCGTCTGAAGTAATCGATCAGGATATGCCAAGAGTTTTCACTGGGCTGCTCAGCCTTGTCCAGATCCACGTCTTTGCGGATTCCGTGATCGAATACACCTTCATTTCCATTCAAGAAAGCCCTCCACCTCTGGTTAGCTTCTTCGTAAAGAGCATAGATGTTGTACGACCGGATCTGGTTCCGATCAAGGAACTCAGAAAACACAATCGGACTGAAGTGACTGTGCGTGTGCGGCATGGTGATGTCAGACAGCATCATTTGACTGAAGAACATATCGGTCTTTTCTTGTGAGACTCCCTGAAAACATGCCATAACTAATACACCTCTTTATTTGTAGGGTTTGTGAAATTTCCTGTGTTTACGTCCGCCTCTGTGTTTACGACGTTTGTGAGGCTTCGTAGGATCGAAGTGTCCGTCGAAACTAGCGCCGACGAACTTAGGACCTGGATAGCTCTTCTCCACTTTGGACTTCTGGTTCTTGTAGAAAGACATCGTCCTACGCCAAGCGTACAAAGGAGAAGTCACGATACCTTTTAGGAAGTAGTATAGGTATACTACCGGAGCGAACAGTTTCATGTAGGATTAACTCCTTTCGGTTAACTTGATCATTATATTAAGGCAACTAGACATAAAAAGAAAACAACACCCGACTGGCTCTCACGAGCCAGCGGGTGCATTATTGACCACAATGCCTTCTGTATCATCCATACCTCTGAACTCTCTGTACACCCTAGACAGACGCTTGAGAATGCTGAACCTTTCCTCAGCATGCGCAACTTGACGAGATATACAATCATCGCATTTATCGATGTAGTGCATCTCGATACCATCGGCACGACGAAGACGTCCAAACACTTGTTCTATCAAAGGCGCTGAAGCGACGGACACTGTATTGTACAGGGTTATAAGCCCGCGTAAGTCCAAGCCCGTTCCACTCTTACCTGGATTGGAGACGATGATGTCACTCTTCTTCAGGATATCGTTTTCACTACCACCAATGTACTCGTTGATAGAAAGATCTGGATAAAGCTTTCTCAACTGTTTGACCACTTTGTTGATGAACTCGATGGTTGAACAGATAATCAGCATCTTGTGTCCAGCACCTTCTTTACGACGGTTGATGAAGTGTGCGTTGATGATAGGTACGAAAATGGTTTGGATGTGATAGTTGCACTTCTGTTCGCTGATAAGTAATTCCTTCTCGTACAGTGCGTGCATGTAACCTTTCTTACGACAGCATCTTTCTTCTCTAACCTCACCGTAATAGTGGTAGACGAAGGTAGATACGTATCGATCGTAGGCATCCATGCCGTACTGAATAGATTCGGGGAACACTCTCTTGAATATCTGTCTAGCAACCCTCTCATTCTGAGTAAAGGTAGCCGAACAGTACAAGTCATAAGGAACATTGAGTGCAAGGTCCATCATGGTGTTGGCATGGAACTTCAGATGACACTCATCAACGATCTTAACACCGATTCCATAAGTCTGGAAGAACTTAGAGAATGTCCAAGGTAGCAAATCGTAGTCATTGTCACCATTGCAGAAGATCTGCATCGTGCGATGAGAAGCAACGAACATCGCTGGTTTGTACTCTGGATGTTGAGCTAGTTTAGCCAACGAGTCGAACCCTTCGATCTTGTAGATCTCATCCGACGTTATGTCTGTCTGTTCCCTGATGCTGTCCATCCACTGATCGGTAAGACCTCCCACGATGACTATTCCCGCATAACCTAAGTTGACCCAGGACTTGGTGGCACAGTAGGTCTTACCCTTGCCTGTCTGCATAGCAAGACCCTTCATCCCAGGGACTCTTTCGGAACATTTCTCGATCAACCGGACTTGGTGCGGACGATCAGTGAACTTGGAGTTCATCTTGACATCGATCTTCCTGAGTTCGTAGTCAGGCAACCTCAAATTCTCAATGACACATCCGAAATCCTCTAGGAGCTTCTGTACGTCATTAGCATAGCAAATAGGAATAATAAGTCTCTGAAGGTCTGTGTTGTACTTTCCATAGAACCTCTTGTATTCCCAATGTGCATACTCGAACACCAGACGTTTAAGCTCCTTGTTCCATCTCTTACCAGTGGGGATGTACTCCTTTTCATACAGAGTACTTCTACACCAGTCTCCAACTGCTGTACTGAACGTGGTCTTGCCTATGAGCTGTATCTCAGCGTGGGTATACCCACGGTAGAACGGGATCTTGGGCCTCAACTCGACCATGGGCATACCTCCTTTCTAAGTATTGAAGATCTCAGATTTCACTCTGTTCGCTTCACTGCGTTCGTCTTCACCAATAACCCAACTGCCTCGTAATTCTCCCTTTTTGAAATGTGGACAGAATTGCATTGCATAGATTAGATGACAAGGACATTCAGTGCGTCCGCTATTTTGGCAATGACACCAGTGGTGTTTACCATAGTCGGAATATTCCCAATGTGCACACACGTAAACACGTGTTTTATCTTCCATCGAAGGATTAGGTATTAGACCAGCCATGAGCCTGCATTTCTCTGCATCTACCTTCTCAGGAGCTTGCATCTTCTTGAACTCTTCCTCACTGTTGCCAGTAAGAGTTTGATAAAATGGGAAGTGATTGTGTGCACAGTACATGGCAGCTTCGTATACACAAAGATGCTTGTCGCTGTACGCACGAGTCGTGTAATCTATAGGTGAGGTGATGTGAAGCTTGTAAGTAGGTTTTCCATTCTCTATTCCGTTCTTGAAATACTTTCGACTTGTTCCGGGGTAGTTCTCAAGAAAATAATTGACCACAGTATCTTCAGTCTGAATAAGACCCATCGGATCATGTTCGAAGGCCTTATGAAGTTGTTCACAGATACGTTCAAAAGTCATGTTGAAGTGTCTCCTTTGTGTTAATGATACCACCCTGGGGTTACCAGGGTGGATCTGTAGTTCTCTTTGAGATACATCATTAGATAACCCTCGAGAAACCGAACAAGACATCATAATACCCATAGCCTGACCCAATACAATCCAAAGTTGGCAATGGATCCCTCATGAAGTCTTTGATGCCCTGGAATGCCAACTTGGTTGACAGAGCAGCATCGGAGATCACGTCAGACAGTCCATTGAACTTGACTGGAGTCTTGAGATCGGTCAAGATAGGAACGCCAACCTCTCCTTCATTGGGAGCCAAGAAGCAACGCAGCAGAACTTCGATAGCGAAGATGCTTACGTCGGACTTGGTGTAAACCAATTCAGAGAAGTCACGCAGACATGCGGCGATGTTGGTGTAGGTACGGATGCCACCTTTGTCGGCCCCCATCAGGAACTTCTCAACTCGATTCACATAGCTCACCATATCGTCATTGGTAGACGTATAGAGGAACATCGGAAGATCGAAGTCGAAGTCGTCCATCGGGATGTCGATATAGTCGGCATCTGCAGCTATTTCCTTGTAGTGTTTCCTGAGGTATTCCATCGCATACATCGAGAAATACGGGAAGGTTGTCCCGTCGTTCATCTCGAGTAGTTCAATGACCTCGTTCTTGGGACTGACTATAGCGATCCTTGAGATGCGGGAGAAGTTGCTACCAGAAGGAAGAACTGCTCGTGTAAGATCGTTCAGCGGACCTAGCAGGTTGCTGTTCTCGATCCTGATCTTACATTTCTTAATACCCTTGGCTGCACCCTCCTGCCACATGATCGCGTCACCCGATCTCAGGAAGAACTTCATCGTACGATCAGGTAGGTTGAACTCTTTGGAAGAAGTCTTGATCAGATGCTTCGCTGACAGGATCTTCTGAGTAACAGAAGACACCACCAAAGTTGCATAGTTGACACCTGGATGGATATCGGTTGGAAGATAGGCGCTGAGTTTCTGGTGCATGTAACCGGCACAGTGTTCACAGAACCCATCCTTGTGACGACACCCGAATACAGTCCACATTTGAACTGGACGTTCTACGAACAAGTCGATGTTGTCCTTGGTGATCTCAATGCTGTCATCCTCTGGATACTGCGGCCATTTCCTCTGAGCAAGTAGGTGTTTCGTGGTTTCGTCCACTCTCACGAACTTGCCGAGATAGTTGTACTTGTGTCCGTTCGGGATGATCACTTCCAGAGTGACATCGGAACCACAGCTTCCTTTGTGCAGCACATGCATCTCTGTAGATGCGAGCTTGACTCGACGAGCGAAGTACTGTGCATCCTGAATAACTGCAGAGTTGAAATACTCGGCCTTTTTGGCAGACAATGCCTCGATAGCGAAGTCTTCAGCACTCTTCAGTCCAGACATAGCAGACTCACTGATCGCATGTTTCATCATCTTATCGTCGATGTCGGAACGAGTGCCGTAGGCGTATAGCATCTGGGGCACCTGGTTTCGATTGAACAGCTTGGTACGCATGAACTTCTTGAGTTGATTATTCTCAAGTTGATCTCCAGCGATAAGAGCCATCATCTCTTTGGAGTCTCTCGCGAACTGTTGCTCGGCAACTTTGGAACCATGAGATGTGTCGATCTTCCTTGCAAGTACTTCCTTGAGAGGAGACTGTGCACATAGTCCGGCAACACTCAGTATATCCAGTGACACCTGATACTGTCTTGTGTAGAAGTCGGCGAACGAAGAGAATCGATTGATAGCCAACCACACCTGAGCAACTGCTTCCATGTGATCGGGTATTCGATGGAATAGGATCAACTCATTGTAGATGGCGTTGGTGCAACGAGTCACAGTGTCCGACGTGAAGCTGTAAGAAGCTTTGCCGGTCTCCTTATCCACAGACCTGTCTAGGAAGAATATACGATCTTTTGTGATCGGGATGTTGAAGTGCAGATATATTGGCCAGAGCAAGCTGTTCAGAACACATAATTGTGTAGGCAGCTTAGCGTGGCCATCGGCCAGCTGAATATCGACCTCTCCTTTTTCTCCGGCATACTTCTCAATGAACTTTGGTGACGCCACTTGCTCGGCAGTCATTTTTAGTTGTAGCATGCGTGTTCCTTTCGTTAAAGGGTTAGTTATAACTTAGAGCTGAAATGTAATTAATAAACCTCTGTGGACCACTAAGGGCCCACAGAGATCTATCAGACCTATGCGTCTTTCGGTGCAACACACGAATACCCAACGACAGAGCACATGTGATTGAACATGGCGATGTTCTGGTTCATCTTCAGCACCTCTTGAGTGTGCATCGGAATACCCAGGAACTGCGTCGGGTGAGGATCTGTCAATAGACTCTTGCCCAGCTTAGAAATGATCTCCGGAGCCGAGCTATGCAAGGCATAGAACCTCGCTAGAGTAAGGTCTCTGATCGACATCGAGAGAATACATGTTTCATCCTCGCCGAACTTCATTGGTGTGAGGCCCATGATAGCTTGTGACTTGACATGTTTGCTCTTCGGTTTGATCGGGAGTCGGAACTGCGACACATAACCCAACTCGATAGCACTCAGCTGACTGGCAGGGAGTTTGCCCAGCACCATCATGTATTTGCTACCGATATAGGTCTTGGTCTTTGTCACGATAGTCCTTTTTCCACCTGTTTTTGGATCAGGAACATTGTAGCGCAAGTGCGTCTGACGCACTCCATACTTCTTGGCTATCTCCACCAGCTGTTCTGATGTTTGAGATTCGCGGAAGCCATTGATCAGATACAGTCCATCGTTCAGACAGCACTCGGTGAAAGCCATCCTGTCGTTGTCTGTCGGCAGAGACTCACACACGAACTGTGCATACGCTGGCCGGAAGTCGTGGAAGAACTCGATGATGTAAGCGAACGCTTCTTTCCAATGTTGCCGGAAATCCATATTCGACACCCAGTCTTCCTTACCTTGATGGTTTTGCCAACCACCCAACCAACGATCTTTGACGGTCCTGATCACCATAACTCCAGCTCTGTTCCAGAACGCCTCCAACCACTGGGAAGGATTCATTCGGTTAATGACTGAAGCAGGTGTCATGATGATATCAGCACGAACTCCGTCTTCATCTACAGGCATATCGGCTGCAGGACGGATTTCACTGACAACTCCTTTGCCTCCACTCCTATCGGTCAATTTCGAACCGAGTGTTAGCTTCCTCTTGTACGCATAGGTTATGATCACCACCATGAACTCAACTGGTTCACGAGCGTCGAAGAGTTGACCTGGTTTCTTGATGTACTCTTTGCTTCCGCTGAGCATGGCAGAACGAACAACCTGAGTATGGAACTCAGGAGAACACGGAAGACCTTCGCCATCCTTGGAGCACAACTGTTTATATGCCTGCAGGATAGTCTTCTCCTGATAACGGTGCTGATCCCGTATCTCGAAGAATTGTTTGTACTTTGTCGTGTCCTGGTTCTTAAGTCTCTTCTCAGCATCAGGACTGATGTACACATCCACGTCGACGATCTCAGCTCCAGCTGGAGCACGATGAACTTCGTCATGAAAGTGCTCGATGTTCCTAAGGTTGCTTGGAGAAGCATCTGTGTGGATGGTGCTCCTGTTCACAGACCTTAAAGCCAGTAATGCCCCATCCCAACGAACTTGTTCACCTATACCTGGGAAGCACTTATACTCTCCCTCATTACCATAAAGGTTGAGAGGTTGAGCATCATAGTCGATCGTGAGCTTGACTTGCTGAATGGCCGTGCTCTCACACTTCTTGGCAAACTCATCGCTCACCACGAAAGCGTCTTCAGTTGTACCCCAGTCACCGAGCCATACGACATTGGCGTTTACGCCAGCCATGTATCGATTCCCCTTGTGAGAAGGAGATGTGGTAAGCTTGGTTCCTTTCGGGATCAAACTACCTTCGTACATCATGTCGTTATTGAACGCTAGCATCTGGTTCATGTAGCCGTAACCGTCATGAACCATCGTGTACCGACTCACATCGCAACAATGAACTTGTCGATCGTCTGCTCCAACATAGAGAACTTTCCAGCTTGGAATATACTTGGCTATCTCGGTGTAGTGAATCGGATCGAACTTGGGAATGATCCTTCGAATAAGACTGTCCTGAGAGATACGGCACGTGCTGAACTCATACTTACCGAAGAGTTTCTCGTAACCAGTCATGATGCGAGGTTGCTCAGGGGTAGATAAGTTCATTCTTTGCGTGAAGTGAGACGCTGACATCATGAGCCTCTGACAGCTTGCATGTTGAATGAATGGGTTCAACAGTGTAGTGCCAGATATATACTCCGGCCGACAGATTAGGTCGGACGAGAGTGTATTCTGCATGAATTGCTTTACTGGTTTTGTCATTTACTTAACTCCTCTCGCGGTTTTAAGTGCTTTGAACTCTACTTCAGCTTCAGCTATTTTGGCTTTGACTGCCTCAATCTGCTCGGCTGGAGCATTGGTAGAAATCAAACGTTCTAGTGTCTTACGACCATTTAGGGCTCTCATGTAAGCCTTACGTTCTTCCCGATGCTGTTTAAGATAGACCGCATTCCTTTGTTTGCGTTCTTCTTTATGGGATTCTTCATACCTCTTTAATGTAGACTGGACTTTTGACTTGTTCTGTACGTAGTATTCCTTTTGACGAGCAGAAATTTCTTCTTTGTGTTCCTCACGGTATTCTCTGTCTTTAGCCAGGCATTGTTCACGGTGAGTCGCGTAGTACTTACGAGAGTGTGTAGCATGTGCTTCTTTGTGTTCTTGTCTGTACTCCGCTTGACGGATGCGGACATTCGGGTCTACCTTGCGACGTTGACGTTCACGTGCATTTATTTGGTCACGGTGTGTCCTACCGTATTCCGCAGCAAGTGCACGAGCCTTTATAACATCAGGATCTGTCGAATCTACAGGGTCTATACCCATGAGTTTCATCGACTTATGAAGCTTAACGTGATCTGACACGCTCATTAATATCAAATTATCCGGATCGTTATTGTGACCATTACCATCGATGTGATGGATCACATATCCCTTAGGAATTTTCATCCCATGAGTTCGTTCCCACACAACACGATGTTCGCGGACGATATTCCCATCGTCATCTATAGTCTGATCATATCGAGCCATATTACCATCTCCTTGAAATGTAAAATGTAATAGGACGGCCAGAGCACATTGTATGCAAGGTTTCCTAGTTACCATAAAGGTAATATATGCTTAACTTTCTGAAGGGAATTTATCATGGAAGAGAACCAGAGACTGTCTGAACGTATGCACAGTGCGTTTCCGCTCTATGGACCTGGAGATCCACTGTGGGATCAATTTGTCCGAGATCACAAAGAGTGGCTGAAGAAACAATGCATTCTCAAAAAGTTCAAACCAGAGGAACTCCTTCAGTATCGGTTTCTACCAGCTGAGTTCTTCGTTAGCCAAGAGGGGCAGTTCCCTGCCACTTGGATTTTCATGTTGGTTAATGGCATTGCCTCACCTATGGAGTTTAACGAAAGTAGAACTCAGTGGTATATCCCGCCACCGGAGATTATAGCTGAGCTGTACAGCCAGTATGTCTCCTGTACAAGGTCGACTGACATGGAAGACGTTGTTTGACCATCACTGCATACCTTCAGCAACAGCACCAGCTGCTGCGATCTGTTTGAGGCGGATGAACTCCTTCTGATAGAGTTTGCTGCCGATAATGAAGATCAGCAGTTCCGGGTTCTCTCTGAGGGTAGCTGTCACTTTCTGTAATACGACTTTATCCTTATCGGTTTTGTTAAACACCTTGCCTACGGCAGTGATGCCGTGGGCGGTGTTGTTTATTAGAGCGTCCATGAACTCCACTCCAAGGATAGAGTAAAGATCAGTCAACACTCCGTGACAACGAGCGACGATAAAGTTGTTCGCATCGTTACGCAGTCTCCGGATTTGATTGGTTATCTGGAGACGGACCTTTTCCTGAACAAGGGTTGAATAGTCAGAGGTGAACAGAACCTGGGCTGTGCTCCCAGAGTTGAACAAAAGGTCGTCCTTGTTAAGGACGTTAATCGAAAGCTCACGCTCGAAGAACGCGGTTATAAGTGAACACGCGTACTCGTATCGAGCGACGTAATCAGATTCAAGTTTTTTCATAAGTCTCCTTACCAGCAGGCTAGAGGATCAGGACAGGTGTGTCCAGACATACCATTCACGATTGTACCGCCACCAAGAATCATACTTCCATTCCAGTTAAGGTTACCTTCACGAAGTATAGACGGTGCTGTTAGAGAATGAGTCACAGTCTCTTCAGTTATACTAGCTCCCATCACTTTAGAGTAAGTGGTTCCATCTATGGTCTGTGTTGGAGCTGAGCGACTGTAGGAAGTCCCTGCTTTAACCACGATGTTTTTACCTGCTTCCATGGTTATCGTATCTCGACAGTTGATGAAGATATTTTCCTTATCAAGGATCACATTACTGTCATCAACGTTGTGCAAGTGCCATTTATGCTCACAAGTCCACAGATGCAAGAAATTACCTTTGCAGTCGTGGAAGACCATCTCACCTTTTTCTGGCCAGATGTACCAGTCGTATCCAACTCGTTCTCCGTCTGCTTTGGATGTGTGAAGATGAACTTGTTTAGAACCTTTGTTGGTATTGATATCAAGGAAGTACGAGTTCGTGTCCATTACCTCTTTGTAGGATTCTGGAACAACTGAACTCGGCTGAGCCATTGCGAACCAACGAATGCGCTCGTGTAGACGCAAGCTTGGGTCTCTTCCAAGTGGTAGCCAGTACATCTGTTCGTTACCCGCGTAGTTCAGGACGCGCACACGTTCACCTTTGTGTATGCAAGGGACAATAGAGTTAGGCTGACCGAGATAAGTGCAAGTAACAGTTCTCTTGATATGAATCATGTGACACCCACCAGGGCACTGCCACATAAACGGAACACCGACCTTTTGATCTATGACCTTGCCTGGACATCCTTGAATGTCCGGAATGAACTCCGGAATGTAGACGTCGATGTTCAATGTTTCGCCGTCGGTAATAGTAGTGTTAGATGTTCCAACCCACTCTGCCCACGGTGATGATACTGGTACTTCCATAGTTACCTCCAAAAAATAAAACCCAGGGACTGAGCCGTTGTGGCTCGGTCTCCTGGGTCTTCTGCACGCTTAGTGTGCCGCGTTAGAACGACAGGGAACTCAATGGGTTACCCCATCCAACGGTTCCTCCTGCAGCCCGTAGTCCCCGCATCATCGCAGGAACAGCACGAGGGTTGGGAAGAGATGCGCTGAACTTGGAACCCGACATCGAGAAGCGAGTCCGAGCAACACCCTCCATCATCTTGCTGGAGAGAGGAGCTGGAGCAGACGATGTGCCTGCGGCTGAGAACCTGGACGCAGTCATGACTCCCTTGTCACCGAACGGAGATTCGGACCTGACCGTAGCCGTAGCCACAGTACCAGAAACACCTTTCTCCTTGATCGGCGAGGAAGAACTGGATGCGTACCACTGCATCGCCTTGTGATAAGCCGCAAGACGACCAGCATGTTCATCGAGCTCCGCAACCTTCAACTGAACTCCCGTCAACGCCTCATACTTCGACGCGATCCTCTTCAACACGTCCAGAAGAACGTGGAAGATTGCATCCATACGAGGGCATCCGATCAGAGTCGCTTCATAATAGATTTGCGTCGGTTTGTCAGTCTCGAGCAAATACTTCATGATGTCCCTGATCAGACGGATGGAACTCAGTCTGAGTTTACCCTTCATCTTGGTCTCGAACTCTTCTGTGAATACAGAAGATTGCAACTGGGCTGTGTGCTTCTCCCTCTTGTAGAAGATGAAGCCGATCTCAGAACCACGAAGCTCGTGATTGTTCAGCTCCTTGACGAACGTCTTGTCCATCCTCTCGATGAACTCGGACATGATGTCCGCTGACTTGAACGACGCGTCCTTCTCTGTGTTGATGGCATAGTCAGCCATCGACTTCATTGCCTGACGAAGGAGGCAACCAGGAAGAACCTGGAGGAACCCGAAGAACCAATCTTTCTCCGGGTAATAGCCAACGACCTCTGTGAACGGGTTGACTGCAACCACATCGGGATTGGTCTTCTGGTTTTGTTTGTAAAGACCTATCGCCTTGTTAACTGCATTCTTCCCTCCGTGTGTACGAACACCGACGAACTCATCGGTGGCTTTGTCTATAACGCGGTTCTCGCTGTCGATGTAGAACACATCGCCTATCTCGATGAGCGTCTTGAGGAACTCATAGACGTTGTCCGCGTTGAACGTAACTTCTGTTCCCATTTGGTTTATCCTTTCTGATTAGAATGAGAGATCTCCTGCACCGTAGTTGGGAGCACTTGCATCAGCAGGTTGTTCTGCGTGCGAGTAGTCTTGAACTTCAGGCGCAGCCTGGTCGATGTCGAATGCTGGATTACCGAGTGCACCGAACTGAGTCTTGCCTTGGGTGAGCAAGAGCAACTGGCTCAACACATGTCCATTGCCTCTGAATGTGGCAAGATTACCGACACTGGTTGTGGTCACAGCACCCATTCGCATAGGCGACTCGATCCACGCATCGGCGGACAGGTTGGTATTCATGTCGAAGTCATCCAGCTGAAGGTTGACTAGACACTCGCCAGTGTTGGAATACCTCACAGCAACTGTAAAGTCTCCAACTACAGGAACGATGAACATCGCCACGTTCTTTTCGAACATCATCTTGAACATTTCGACCGCACTCACCAGAGTCTTCTTGAGCAGCTCAGGATCATTGGGAGGTGACACCAGATAAGTATCTTCAGGTGCGACCTGGAAGGTACTCGGCATCGACTCTTCGAAGGAGGACTTCATTGGATCATTTGAAGTATACATGAACGATATGGACGATAGTCCTGTATCCATCGCAAGACCTATGATTGAACTCCCAATGAACGACGAGTACGCGACCTTGGGATTCTCCAAGTTCTGCGGCACTACTTCGTATTGTGCAGTCGGACTGACTCTCTGAACTTTTATCTTGAGACCGTTGTTATACATCCGATCGAGTTCGCCGATGGATATCAACTTGGTGACATCGATACCGTTTGTCTGTGGACGGCATCCCATCGAGAGCTGTGACATCTTGTTCGTGAACCCGGTCTTGTATTGGTCGAGATCGTCTGCAGGCGACAACGTATCCAGACTGCTGAGCCCGTCTGGAGAGAACTCAGAAGCTTTCGCTTCCTTGTTCTGAGTATCAAGACCCTTGAGGATCTTGCTCATGTGAACACCTGGAGTCTTGAGTGCAACCGGAACAGGATTTCTGTTCATTGCAGCGATGGCACACTGTTGCTCCTGGGACATTGCAATATCACCATCGTCGAAGTACTCGAGAACAGTGAACGGTGTAGTCAAGAACAACTGTTGATTGTTTGAACCGAGTTCTATCGACGGATCGATGATATCCTCGGCTGCCATGATCCTCTGCTTTTGATACATTCCACCCGCACCTGCCTGCAGGTTAGACCTCATCAACTGACGGCTGTGAACCAGCAGCTGACAATTCTCGTTGATCGAACCCATCGGTCCAACGGGCTCGTCGAGACACTGACCCGTCATGATCGTGGTAATAAAACCCGACGACTGAATAGCCAAACTCTTGTAGTTGTTCGGCTGTCTGATGAACAAGAGGAACGTCCACATCGTCGATGCAACATCCATGCTCAGGTTCACACCTTGGGGATGAGGCCGGATACATCCAGCCACTTCCTCTTTACTTGCGATATCCTGTCGCTTGAAAGCGTCGGACATAACTCCTTCGCCAGCACCAAGTAATGTGTCAACAGCCTCATTCGTGAACTGATACACATACGGCCTCATGACCTGATCTCCGTAGATCCTCGGGGTGTAGAGAAACAGAATAGCTATTGGCTTATTCGGATTCTCCGCACCAGGGATAAACGGATTCATGTTATCCATCATCTTTCTAACCTCCTGAAGTTTGTTTTAACTCAAAGTGAACAGCGGAACCTGGTAGTCTCTGATCAATGAACGTGAACACAATGCGTGTACCGACAAGTCAACGTAGTAACGTTTGCACTTATCGTTCGCATACCTAAAGGTAATATATACTTCTTCCGCCCACGAGCGCGCTACGTGTACAGAAACTACGTTCTGCAACTTGAGCTCTCGGATTTGGTGGATGACTTTCTTTACCACGGTATCTTCCGCCTGAGTGTGGTCAGCACCAAGCGTACGACTTTGGATGTTCATGTCAAACGGATTATACCTACGGAAATAACCCGGTTGTACTGAGCTTACTGCAAGTTCGAATTCACCATAGGGTATTGCTTCGATGTACTCAATTATCGAGAACACATCGCGGTCATCATTTCTCTCGACATTGATCTCCGTGTCACTTGGAAGTGGCTCCATCATGAATCCACGCTGGAAACAGTGAAGACCAAAACTAGGACTAATGAGATACATGATCTCTTTCAGAAGAACTGGACCCCACAGTAACAGTTTGAGAACTGCACATGTCGAGAGAGGTGAAGTATCAGTCCACTTTTCGGGAAGCTCAGCACCTCTAAGAACATCTATTGGGTCAGGTCTGTACCAATCATCTTCGAACGCGTAAATGTCCGACAGTGCTCTTATGTTCGCACCGATCGTCAGGTAAAGATCCTGTCCGTTCACCTCAGGTTTGAACTCACTTATTCTGACGATGTCATCTCTGGATGGATAGTTGACGAGCAGCTTGACTATTTCTGGACTCGGATAGAACATCAAGTTATTGAACGCTCCAAGTTCATCTGCGATGGCAGCTTCGATTGGAACGTCCTTTGTCTCATCTATCTCGAACCTCATGAGAGCTCGTACATTTTCCCACAGGATGTACTTTCTTCGTTTGTACGTTTTGGGGTCGGTTACTGCAACCCACAGACAGTAGAGTAAAGTCTTCTTCGATTTCCCAATGTGCAATACATCAATGGGTGACTCGGATAGACAGAAGTACTCCACTATTCCGTGGATTGTATTCTCGATCAGCTTGAACCTGAACCAAGTATCGACACCTGTCGGAACATCCGTCTCGGCACCGAACTCAATGAACATGTCATCAGAGGGCGATTCGAACCCGTATACCCTTTGAATGTTGGATATAGGAGGACAACAGGATACCTCTGACGATACCTCGGCCGTTCGTTTGAACTGTTTGAGCCTTCTTGGTAGAAGGACTATATCGTCGATCATGTTTTCTCCTTAAAGGTAAGTACGATCAATCAGACCATGACTTGAAGCCATGATCCACCAGACGAGGTCGATATATCCATACACATCTCCCGTTTCGAGATCAGTGATAGACACATCTTCCATACAAGATCTATGGACTCGTACCTTTTTACCATTGCCTAGACCTATGCACTTCAGGTAGAGATGCAGAAGATCTTTAGCTACTGGCGAAACGCTCGGCATCGACTTGTTGAACTGGGTGTCAGTGTATACATGTGTCACGTATGTGTCAGGGATAGTTGGATGAGGGTCGTTCATGTCAACGTCGAAGTAGAAGTCATCGTACTGCTGCAAGAACATCGCGATCATCTTACCCATGAAGTATGTATTAGTTGGATGAATGCATAACGCATACGACGAAACAACTTTGTTACAAACCTCATCCCAGTTCTTCATCGAAGCTACGACCGCATTCCGCACGTTGTCGGTCTTGTCCAAAAACTCGTTTATGTACGGCTGAATTTCTCCCCAGGATACTGCATGCGCTACTTTAAGAAATGTATCAGGATAAACCGCAATGTTGTTGATAGTAGCGAACTTATTTACAAGTGCCGCAAGTTTGACATTGTTCTCCATGTCGCGGATGCGACCACTAACCATGTTGTTCATCTGCTCTAGACTGTAGTCCACATCAGCTGGAGAGAACCCACTCTTAGCCAACTCTATACCTTCAGTTAAGAACACATCCGGTGGAGGGTGACCTGTATTGAGAGTGTAGTTTTCAGACAGGAAGTCCAGAGGGGAGATAATTTCTCCTGCTGCGTAGAAGTCATTAGTCCTCAAAAGTCTTTCGATACTCTTGGTGAACAGGACTGTCATGCCACAGCAGTGTCCGTAGATCGGATAGATTACATTGGAGTAGTGGGTATCGTAGTTATCGAGATTGATCTCTGTGCTCGAAACGATGACGATCTCCGACTCGCTCATGCATGCATTTGGATCGCTCAGGAACATCTTTGCTTGATCCTTGAGATCGTTGAACGTATCTTGCATGACGAGTTTGTATTTGAACCATCGCCTTACACCCAGACTGAACTCTCTACCGACAGAGTATGAAGCCGCACCGGAATCAAAACCATCGATAGGATCTATTCCTAACAACTGATCGGTGTTGTCCAGGAAAGCCTGGGTGAAGTTAGGTAGAGGGATCACTGCTGTTATCATATTCCTCTCCTTATGGAAATAAAGGTTAACCTCCACGACTCTCTAAGGAGTCGTGGAGGGTAGATCAGAATGCTTCTGAATCGAATACGCTGACCAACTTGCACGCATCCTCAGTGATTTCCACTGTTGGGATGATCTCCTCGCCATTGTGGATGAACGAACCGATGGGCTCGGTACTTCCAGGAGGAGTGAGCTCAAGAATGTAGTCCGGCACGTTAGCCGTATACTTGACAGTCGCAAGGTCGTTGATGAGTTCCTCCATCTGCATATCCCAGGCACGCTCACGCACGCTCTTGGTAACATCCAGATAGATATCTCCGCTATCACCAGTTGCGAATCTGGAACGACAGTCGATGTAGTTCGGCCTGGTAGGAGCCATGCGCTTGAACAGATCTTCATTCTTACCGAGCGTCAGTCGGACGTTATTGGTCTTCGTTGCAGTCAGTGCCACCATGAGAGGATACATACCCATACTCAAGGCAATTAGCTGCAACATCACGATCAATTGGGTATACGCCTTGGTGTCGATGATGTCGATACCACGACCTCCACCCATAGCCCGTCCGAACACAACCGTAGCCACATACCTGTTGAGAGGTGTCTGATAGCACGGATGCCCGTTCAGGAAGTAGTTCAAACAAGCATCGAACTCGTCCTTGGTGATGTCGTACATGACACGATAGTCGTCGATGATCGAGTTGATCGAATCCTCGATGATCAGTTCCGTATCGACCGTACCATCACTTACAAGAGAGTCGATCTCGATCTGAGCCATCTTACCGCCATCATCTCCGGATAGCATGGAACCAGGGGCATTCCTCAGTTTGACCTGGGCTTGCTTGGCTTTGGAGTCCTGAGTCTGGACAAGGGTTCTTGTCATCGTGTCGGTATACCGGATGATATTCGACTCTGGCTGTTCGAGGTTGCAAAGTACGAAGTTCCTAACCATCAACGAAGACATGATCGCTGCGACACGAGTGCTTGGAGTGTGACCAGCGAATACCGGAGCAACATTGTTCTCCGTGTTCTTGTCACACATACCCTTGACGATGTGTCCGATATAGAACTCGAGCCTACCTATCAGTGCAGGGAAATAGTTCGCCTGGATGGTAGACAGGAACCACGAACACCTGGATTCCCTCTGGCGCGGATGCTTGCGAGACCTGTCGCGATCTCCAGCCGGAAGGTTGTTGATCAGCTCGCCGAAGATCGGCGTCGCCAGTTTGCAGAACATAGCCAGAACCATGGTCTGCCTGATTTCAGGTTCTTTGAATGTCAATTCAGGAGTATCCTGAGGACGGTCTCCGAACGTAGACGTATCCTGAAGCTGAATGGTTGAAGCATACTCAGAGAACAGGTCATAAAGCTTGACCTTGTTACACATGTCGTAATACTGCTTACCGAGTTCCTCTACGCACTGGATGAACACCATAGGTGCCCGCATCTCAGGAACTTCAGCCATCTTCTTCGGCAACGACTCTCTGATGGTGTAGCAAGCACTGCCGAAATACTTGGCTACTTCGATCTTGTTCTCAGGACTGAGCTTGTTGAGAGCCCAGTTGGTGATCTTGAAGATGTACTCGAAACCTTCGGTCTTCTTACCAGGTTCGTACACCTGGATGCTGTTGAACATCGAGCAGTTGAAGATGAGGTAGGGTTTGAGAACCTCTTTGTGCTCGAAGTCAATGTCATCTATGTTAAGTTGAACTTTGTTGCTGCCGTTAACTGCGACGCATTCGAACTTCATGATTTTGCTTTTCCTTTCTGAGGTTTATAGAACGTAACGCAATCTATCCAACTAAGTAATATATCTACAAAGCAACAACCGAAAAAGAATAAGCACCTGTACTGCATGAAGCAGTACAGGGCTTAACAGAGTGCATGTAGTTCGCGACTTAGAACGGGAGATCGTCAGGATTCGATGCGAATTCGTTTGTGGGCTGCGGGGGCGGAGGATTGCCACCTCCACCGTTCCTGGGCTGGTAACCTCCTGTGGGACGATTACCCCCACGCTGGAAGTTGCCACGACCACCGCGCTGTGCATTCGGATCGTACGGCTTGATGGTAGCGATGTACCACCTCTGCACCTGGGTGAACCAGTCAATAAGATCCTGAAGCATGTCGGCTGAGCAGTCTGCTTCACTCATCGGGTCAGAACCGATCTGGACGGACTGAGAACCGTTTAGAGCGAACGTGAACGTCCTGCCACCATTGCTTGCATCCGTGAGATGAATGCGATAGCACATCTTGGCGTCCTTCTCGAGAACGAGTACCCAGACAAGCTTCCTCTGCTTCGACTGCATGTCGAACGTGGTGAACTTGCAAGGGAGCTTAGTCTCAGGCGGGCAGGTGAGAAGCTTCTCAGCCATCTTCTTGATCTTGCGGAACAGAGAGGCGCGATCAAGCTTCTTCAAAAACAACGGCGGCGCATTCTTGTCACCACCACGACCACGAACACGGACGTAGACTTTGCCGTCGTACAATCCGAGGATGAGTGTCTGACCAGCCTGGCGATCCATCACCGCCCAGTCAGGGAACCTTATGTCGAGCATGTTATTTCTCCTTTGTTAATCAAGTGAATAAGGAAGAGGGAATGAATTTCTACGGATCTTCTCCGTCACGAAATTATTCGTGTGCATTATCATCCTTTCGGATTTGCACAAATCCATAAACCGTTTCTTGTCCTGTTTCTCAAGAACACCTTTGACGAGGTACTTGTCTCCAAGTAGAACGTGGGTTATTGGATAGAATGGGACGTCAGTGTTTTTGAATACTACTGGCGCTAGAGAAGACGGTTCAAGTTTGACTTTAGCTCCAGTATGACTTCTGAAGAGGAACCCTGGTCTACCTGTGCCAGTGCAGCTATGATAGTCCATGGGCATGTGAGAAAGAAGCAGAAGAGGAACGTCCTTCTGGACGAGCTTCTCAACCACATCCCTTATTCCTTTATAAGAAGGAACTCGCATCTGAGGAGCCATCCTCACATGAGCCTCAACATTCCCTTCTTTCTGGTCACCAACAGAGAGTGACCTGAGTAGAAGTCTGAGTGCGTTGTTAGTCACAATTGCCGAGGCGCTATTAGACACCCTTCTGAAGTTGCTGCTAACAGCCTTCGAGTTGTCCACATAGTAGAAAAGGATGTGATGCTTGTTCTGCGCCCACCTTTGTCCACAGATGTAGGCAATCTCGTTGGCTATGAGAGACATCGTCTTCTTAACCTCAGCTACAGCATCCTCAGGTTTGACGTGAGTTGTATCTGCAGCGTTCCGAACAAGAGTCTCGATGTTGATAGCAAGCATGACCACATAGTTCGAAGGAGCTTCGTTTAGATAACCGATGATCGCATCAAGAGCCTCAGTTGTGCCGTAACCAGCACGCCCTTTTTCGGCCTTGTCCTCTGGTTTCATAGGTTCTGCCATAGATAACCTCCTACTTGGTTTCTGCAACTGTCGAAATTACAGTGTGAAGATCTGCTGGACTGATTTTGTGAGACCTTCTCTCTATTATCGGCATCAATAGTGTTTCGATATTCCCTGGTGTAATGACAGGTAATTCTTCTAGACACGTGTTGACGTTCTCGAGTATCTGGTCTCGTTTAACAGTCTTAGCAGCATCAACTATCGACCACTTCCAGATTTCTCTGGCAGCCGTTCGACAAGCATCGTTGATTGTTTTATCATCTGTCTTAACTCGAACGTGTACCCACTCACCTTCAGCGAAAGTAGATGCTAGTTTTGTCCACTTCTTACAGAAGAACTGAAGTGCAGCTTCCTTATCCTCACCAAAACCCAGAAGGTCTACCGTGATGAATTTGTTAGCTTCCTTGTTCTCTATGAAGTTGAACTTGTACTTATCATCATCGATGTCGATCTGGTAGAAACCCTTAGGACCATCTTCATCGTGTGCAAGACGGTCAAAAGACCCTATGGAGATAACATTCCTGAAGATGGAAGAACGATGTACGTGTCCATTCAGCACACACCCTTTGATGTACTTCTGGATAATATCCACATCCAGAGCATCCTTATCCGGTTTAACTCCAGGTGGGAACATGTGGATGAAATACCCATGATGGACAAGGATATCTGCCTTCTCGACATTGTGAGCCTTAAGCAGTTCAGCTATATCAGCATATATGTCTTTAGAACCATGGTCGTCCGGAATGTACACGATGTTCAGTCCGGACTTCTCATGATACTCGAAGGAGATTTTGTCGAACATTTTAACAGATGTGTCGTTCGGATCTTCCCTGTGAACGAAGTGAAGAGGCTGGTCTCTATCGTGGGAATAGGTTCCTCTTAACACTCTGAGGTCACATCCTACTTTCCGACACAGCATCTTGAGCTCCTTGATGATCATCAACGCTTCTCTAGACGAAGGGTTGCTCAAGTTGATCAGAGTGTCGAAGAAGTCCCCGCAGATAAAAAGAATACTGATATCTTTGGTGATCCTTGGATAAACGTACTTAATAAGTCGTTCATGAAGAAGAAAGGGATCGAGTCTCGGACACCCGATGTGGACATCCGAGATCGCAAGAACTGATGTGTGCATCAGGAACCTCCTTAGAAGTCAAACATGTCCTGAGGTATAGCATCAGAATCCTTTTGTGAATTTTTAGTTCCTTCTTCACCACCGTCAACCAAAGCCTTCTCCGCTCTGGCAAACTCTTCCTCACTTCCCTTATCAGGTGGGTTGATAGCGGTGATAAGCTGACCTATTACGTAACCGTACTTCTCGAACTCTGCCTGAGCAATGGGATTGTCCTGAGCTTTGGCAGTGTTAAGGAACGAGTTAATCAATCCGGCAGCCACATTACTACCAAGTTCGTTCAGCGTCTTAAGCTGTCTAAACATGGCAGGGATAGTGTGGACTACCTCGTGGTACTGACGTGTTCCCGGCACGTAAATAACTTCCCCAGAGAAGTCTTCAGGGTCAGATACATATCCACCATAGATCTTGATCGGGTGCTGGAGAGAGAAGGTGCTCTGATAAGCAGTATAGAGTTTCTTCTGCTCTCTATCAGACATCCTCTCCATAGCCTTCTTGTTGAATAGAGGCTGGAACTTAGCAAATGCATTAACACTAACAATGTTGGATTCGGGGATCTGTACCTTGAGGAAGGCTTTGCAGTCGCCAGCAAGAGTTCTACGTTCGGTATCAGATGGCCTCTCAACCTTCTGAATGTTAGCTTCCGAAGGTATTACTGGTTCACTAGATTGAGACATTTAAATCCTCCTTACTTAGAGGTAAAGGTTGGGGTAAACGAAGCACCATCCTTACCTACCTTGATCTGCTGTCTCGGGATAATGGCTGATTGATTCTTGTCAACCATCGCGATAGCAAGACCATAGTTGCCTTGATACGTCCCGTCATCCGCATAGCCATCTTTCTTCTCAACAGTTACCAAAGCCTGGTACTCCATATCCGGAAAGTAGTGAGCCAACGCATCCGTTAGACGAACTTCGATCTCGTGTGCAAGGACATCCGGCTGACTTCCATACTGAGCCTCAAGATACTTGTAGCTCAGCATTTCATTTCTATTAATGGTGGAAGTATGACCAGGGTTGTTGAACAGCCAGGTGATGAGATAGAGTGCAACATCAGCAGGTTTCTTCAAGTTGGGTGAAGAGATGCTGAAGCACGTCGGACATACAGGAGTTGGCTCTGCCATTTCCTAGTTCCTTTCTGAAATAATTTTGTCTTTCCGTACCTTCTTGATTTCTGTCCAGATAGATTTGAACAGCATATAACGGTTACGGACTTCTGCCATATCGAAGTTGCTCTTGCGCAGAGTAAACATATTGCTCAGAGGGAACTTGTTGAATGAAGACTGCAAGTCATTCGGACTCTGAGTGATGGTGAATGTTGGTAGAGTGTATACATACTCGTCGTTGAACTCTATCCTTGCACATATTGCTGCCGCACCATCGTCCACAACCTCTACGAGCAAGTAGATGCCTGTGTTAACTACAGCAACGATATTCCCAACTTCAGGTGTAGCAAGCATAGCTGGGATAACATCGTTGATGACGCTATCGTCCATAGATACCATACCTCCACTTATGGCTTTGACTGCTCCAGTAGTGTGAAGGTAGTTGAGTATTCCGGACTCTTTGACACCAAGACGTGCTTGACTGTCATCTGCTGTCGCTGGTAGCCGAAGAAGTTTCTTCTTAAGTTCCATATAGGACATTGTGATGTTCATGGATTTCTCCTTTCTAGACAAAAATAAAAGAAGCACGATGACTCACGAGGAGTCATCGTGCACGTAAGTGTTACAATCAATCGACCGGTTGAATGTCGCCCATCCGATTGGGGAAGTCCGTGAAGTCTCGTTTATCTCCCTCGGGACCCAGCTCAGCCTCCAAGAAGCTGCAGATGAAGTCTCTGGTAGTTTCGATCTTCTCCAACTCCTCACTCGTGAACTCAGGATCATTGGACTTGAACGTCCATGTAACCAGCCCATCCGGTTTGTAGTCCGGATCGGAAGTACTGAACCTGCCGTTCTTGATGAGACGACCGACCACATCCTCTTCAGGCATATCCTGACTCTTGACGCCCCATGCACTAAGCTGCCCACTTTCGTAGAACGGCCTGATACGAGGATCTGTAAGAATAGGGATGTACATACATGCAGGGATGCTGAAGAAATCTTCGCTGCACAGGATCTCTTGGACCTTGTTCGGACACACTTCCGCCTCGATGGTCTTGAGCACCGTGTCATGAATCTCCTGTGCCTGACTCATAACCATATTCGAGAACGCTTTGAACTTCTCACCGAACGTATCTTGACCGAATATGACTCCGCCTCCCGCATTACGCCAGGATTTGTTGAGCTCATTCAGCACGGCCTGCTGACCATATCCTCCAGTATAAACACCAAGAGGTAGGGAGACCGGCATGTCAATGAATTGAAGTACCTCCATTGTATCCTCCAAACTGATTTAAAGATGGCTTCATATAGATGATATATGTTTGTAACTTGATACAACTACCGAACGCCTACCGTCTCGTGATGAGACGGTAGGTTGTCCGATAGAGTAAGTTGTTACGCCACTTTGGGATGCAACTCGTTCCAATACTTGTCCAGATCAAGCTGATCATCATCCGTGAAATACGAATGACTTGCAATAGCCATCTCATCGGACATGTGAACTGTGGACGAGAGTGCCTCACCCGTACCATTCAACAGAGTCATGGACGGATGGATCTTAAGGAAGTCGATAACTGATCCCATCTCCTTGATCGAACTGAGGTAGAGTGCGTCCCCGTCGTAGTCTGCATTGGGCGCCGTTATGGAGAACGGACTCATACCTACAGTATCGTCATAGATGTTGGTCTTGAACCCCGCAAAGAATAACTGCACGGCACCTAAACGCAAGGTCGGGTTACGCCCCATAGTTACCGGTAGACCTTTATACGGACACTGATCCACAAGATCCTGCAAACACATCTGGACCATGTGCGTCATGTTCAAGACTTCCTGTTTCACCCGCTCATCCTTTTCATCTTCCGATGGAGGAACAAGAGCTTGTGTCCAGTAAGCCATAGCTGTCGGGTGGTTCAATCCGAACTTCCGTCGAAGGACGTTCAGGATCTCCAGTTTGTACATACCAACAGCCATCTTCCACGGTAGCTCGACCTCATCAGCCATGTGTGGTTTGATGATGGGGACGATAACGCCGCGACCTGAGCAGTGCACACGTGCACCGAGAATGTTCTTGCGGGCAAATCCTTTCTTGCCCTGTATCTTGTCTTTAATGATCGAGTCAGTGTAGTTCATCCACGACTTGAACGCACCGAAAGCTCTCTGGTCCAACGTCTTTTCTGACTTGACTGGGTTGTGGTTGTACTGCTGGATCATGTTGTGGATTTCCAAGCACGTTTCCAGGATATACCCAGACGAAGTATCGTCGTACCGCATAGAGCCGTTGGTCGTGATGACGTGGAGCGACTGATTCAATATAGGGATGTGTCTTGTGAACAAGCGATCTTTGTATCGCTCTAGGAACCTGAAGATATCTGTATCGCCAGCAGCCTTCTGACCTTTGTGCTTGGACGCAATGTAGTTGATGATATCCCAGAAGTTGTTGTAGAAGTACGTCATACCTCCTCTTGTGAACATGGTGTTCAAAGGTGGAGGGACGTCAGCATCGATGTTTAGGATGCTGTCCAGGATACTTACCTTGCGTTTGGCTGCGCCTATCCACTTATCCAAGACTCTGTAGACTACAGGCTGTAGGAAAGGAGGGAAAGGCTCAGGTATCTCGAGCCAGGCTCGGATAGCTATTTCGTCGGCGAACAGAGTGTGAACTTTAGTTTTGCAAATAGGACACGTAAGATCCAGATTGGGGTTGCCCTTGAGATGACCACAGTCACACGACGCGACGTAATTGATTCCGCCGTCGGAGGTCATGAACAGCCTATCGACGATGTCGTCAACAGAACCACCCATAGCCACACTATCGTTTTCTGCACCACATGGGAGCAACATAGCACCTTTGGCTCGACTCTCTAGGAAAAGCTTGTCGAAATCCAGGACTTCTAGTTTGCTGACCACCTGAGTGACTTTGGTACCAAGATACGATGAACGCCAAGCTTTAAGAAGCGGCATCCAGTGCTGGGCAACTTGTTCGTTCTTGAAGATCAGTGGTTCATACCACTCTTGTTTCGTTTGTCCCATTTCGCTCTCCTAAAAATAGAGTTGAAGAAAGATTAAACCCACCGATGACCGAAATCATCGGTGGGTCGTACAGTCTCGCCCTCTATTCTTAGAATGCGAAGCCGCCCGCAGAGGCCCAGAGACCCGCCGGCGCGATGCCCGACTGGAACATCGGCATGGTACCGATATTCTCCACATCGAACCCGCGGATGGACGACAGATCGTACGTGGCCTCGGCAAAGGTGCCATCGACCTCGAGCATGATCGTCTCGTTCATGTCGTTGGTGATGTTGCACACCCACTCCGGCTCGAGGACCGTGCGTGTCGTGATGTAGCGCATCTGAGCACCAGGCACGAAGTGCTTGACGATCTCAGCACGCTTGGACGCATCGACCATCGGATCGGTATCGATCACGAACTTGTAGAGGTCCGCAACCTCGCCCGAATCGACGCCCTGACCGATGAGGTACAGCGGATCGATCGTACGAGTGTCGACCTCCATCGCCGTGCCCTTGCTGACGATCTTGCAAACGCCATCGAAGCGACGACGATCGACCTGGTGGATACCACGGGCGCTGGAAGCACCCTTGCCACCGGTGAACGAATCGATCTCCGCATTGAGCTTCGCCGGGTTCGTGAAGATGTCCTTGAGACCAGGCATGAGCGGCTGGCCGAGCTGGACGTCGAGCGCCAGACGCGGTACCTTGTTCGCCAGGTAGTTGTTGAGGATGTTGTTCCTCGAGACAACGTCCGTGACCGTGTAGAGCTTGCCTGTATCCTGATCGACCGCGAGCTTGCCGATATCCGGCGCGTCCTTGGTGTAACGGGAATACGGCTCGAGCCACTGACCCTTCGTGATGAAGACCGTCGCGGAAGCCGCAAGACCTAGAGCCGTGAGACGGCTGGTCGGACGACGCGAGTAGATGCCAGTGATGATGAACACCGGAGCATGACGGAGCTCGCTCGTGAACATCGAACCGGACTTCGCATAGATGAACTCCGTGTAACCTGTGACAGCAACGAGAGGAATGACTTCCATTGCCTGCTTGCCATCCGCACCAACCTGACCCTTGATCGGGCGAGTGCCGTAGATGAGGAAGCCGACGTCATGACGAGGAAGCACATCGATCGGCCAGCAGCTGCGGATGTACTGAGTCACACGCTCGGGATCCGTGGTGACCTTGAGAACCGTGTCCTTGAACGAAGCGATCGAGAGATGCTTCATCTCCGAGTCGGTCTCGCAGATCATGTAGTTGATGATGAAGGACGACATGCTCTCGGCGAGATCATACATCGGCTTCGTGACGAGAATGAACTGTTCGAGCTTCTCCGGATCGATCTTGGCCTGGGAGGCGAGCGAGTTGCGGAAGTCGTTGATGCTCGCAGCAGCAGGCATACCGTCACCCGTGAACTGGAGCGTCTCAAGCATAACGAACCCGAACACCTTGTCGAAGATCGACAGAGCGTAACCTTCGTAGTTCGCACCAGCGATGCGCGTCATCGTGGCTTCGGGGAACGAAGCCTTGACAGCCGTCTCGATCTTGTTGATGTATTCGCGACCCTCAACAGAAAGCGTGGACGCAGTGCGCGCCATCTTCATGATGTCGAGAATCGAACCAGCGCCTGCAGGAGCAGACGTCGTGACCGTGGTTTTCGTAGGGGCGCCTGCATCTCCCGTGGGAGCGGCACCACCCCTGAACAACTGAGTAGTATCAGCCATTTCTGTATTTCCTTTGTTTTTGTGTTAACACTGCTACTCCATTGCTGAAGCAGCGACCTAGGTTTCGTCTCAGCCTCCAGCAGACAATCTAGAGACTTCAACAAATTGGTAATATATGCACAAACATTACACGGAAGTTTGTGCATCTTCTGGTTTGCGAGCTTCTTCAGGAACGACTCCTTCACGAATCGTCGCAACACCATTGACGACGGTATTGGCAGACTTAACTACCTTTTCTGCAGCCTCGACAATATCGGACTGTTTACTGGCCGTGTCAGCAGCTTTAGCCGCAAGAGCTTCAAGAGTTGCAGGATCGACCATGATCTTGATCTTACCTTCACGTGCAGCTTCAAGAACCTTGCTAAGCTTCTTATCTCCTTTACCACCTTGAAGGGTGATAACGAAATCGATCTTGCCAAAACAGTCAGTATAGGTGATCTGTTTGATAGGCATGTACACGAGTTCGGACTTCACCCAAAGACCCATGTACTCAAGATTGGACTCAAGCTTACCAGGCGAGTTATCTGTCATTCCGTGATAATAAAGACACGGATAACCATAAGTCGTTTTCTTGTACTTGATGCCAACCCAACCCGCACTGTCTTTAAGTTCGGTACTCTCGAGCATGCACTTGATGAATTGTCCAACAACAGTGATGTTGTGTTTCTTCATCCAGTGAGGATTGACGATACCGTGAGCTCTACCAGCACTGTCTTTCTCAATGAACTTGGTGATAGAATTCAAAGCAGAATCTTCTGATGATGCAGGAGGGGCTTCTTTGTCGGACACAACGTGCATTACGGAACTCCTTTCAATTTTATGTTCCATTTTTCAACTAGCTTTAACAGCAAGTCATACCAGTGGAGCGAAATCGTAAATTTATATCAACTGGAGGAACCGATGATCAGACCGTTACTTGATGTTATCCCAGCAGGGAACCGAAAGTATCCGATCCGCTATAGACGTTCGATCAACATCCTGTATTCCAGATTGGACTACCTGAAGTTCAAGTTTCTCGAAATGGGAATGACAAACTCTTCAGGTCTACTCCTTATTAAAGCACTGCTTGAAGGAGCAGACTTGAATGAGATTGATTCGTATCAGACTGACCTCGACAGGTTCATTTACGTGATCCAGTCTTACAAACAGTCGAGACTCAATCAGTTCGATCCCGTGTACTCCGGAAAATTTACAACCGGATACTTTTCTTCAGGCCAAAGTTCCTACGCTGGAATAACGGAGATCTTACTCGACGTAGATACTGCTCATCCGCTCAATACTCTCCCCTTGGAGAAAGATTGGTCAGAGTGGCAGTATTTGCGTGGTCTTCGGATCATTTCACACGACTCACTGGAAATTCCAGAAACGATCACTTCTTCTCTTATTACCTTCGTTAAGGATGCACCAACAATCCTTGTCATGTCGATCGATGTTCCTGTACTCCTCTTCAAATACTACAAGTACTGGAAGAATTGTAAGGATGCCGGAATCGAATGTGTGTTGACTGACTTCCTTAAGAGATATGAGTACGCCAATTTCTTCTCTGATCTGTTGGATGCATGGGTTCTCAATTTGTTCCCATTTGTCTTTACAGCTAGAGGACAGAACTTGACTGTCAACGAAGTGGTCAAAGGTCTGACAGTTCCTACAAGAGTTGCAACTGACAATGTCCTTAGAGAAGTTGTTGGCGGACTCTTCGAGTATGCAACTCTTTACCAACAGAACTCTCTCAAACCTCAGGACTTCATGGATACTCCATGGATGCCAAACAACCAGACATTCAGAGAGAAGATATTGGACTACTGTGATCGTGTACAGTTCCCGCCACAACGCAACTACTTGTGGTGCAAAGCTCTATTCTGGCTTCCGTTCGTTGATATCATCACAAGTTCCCTCATCGTGTTCCCCAGTAGTCCGGTGTCTAACCAGATAGCTGCTAGGGCAAGACAGCTTTGGAGGAAGGAATTCCAGTTCTCTAACATGACAAGTATAGCTAGAGGGACGGCTGTTAAGACAGCAGCCTCTGGTATAGGAGAAATGCTTGAAGAATTGACGAAAGAACGGGCGGGCTGATACTCTGGTGCCGAGGCTCTCGCCCCAGCACAGATTCATATGTATAGAGTCAGCTGTATAAAAGAATACACCGATAGGTACCCTGCCGTAGAGGCAGGGTACCTTCGGGGTTATTTTAAACATGCGATTCGCCAACAGCTTGAACATTGTCGTAGTTCAACGTAACTGCAGCCGTACACACCATCATCGGCATGATAGGCGTATCAGCACGAATGAACTCGTACATAACCTTCTCGGCCTGTCCGACTATCTTCTTCAAACACTGAGGGTGGTCGTAGTAGAAGAACACCTTGGTGTGAGGAGTGAAGATCCATGGTTCGGCGTAGTTCCAGACAAACATAAGGGAAGTTCCTTGATACGACCTAAGCTCACTCTTGATCTTGTAGTCGTTATCCTTACCTCTCTGTTGTTCGAATTTAACCACCTGCTTCTTATCAACAGGATCGGTCGAAAGGACTTGGAGAAGGTTACGGTGCCTGGAGATCTTCCACTTGTTATCTGCGATGAGCTTACGGTGGCCATCAAGGATGATCTGAGACTGCTGAGAGTCAATACCAGTAGGAGCATTCTCAGTTCCTAGATCACTCCAGTTGATAGCATCAACTTCATCGTTGACCAAGATGTTAACACCAGCTGCAGGGCACTTATAATGCCAACACTGCTGACCCTTCTGGATGTTACCACCTACAGAATACACATGGATAGGATTCTCCTTACGAGGAGATCCGTATCTTGGGTAAACATACCAACAGTTCTTTTTGAGACACTTCCAGTATCTGGTGATGTAACTGCAGAACCCGTTGTTGTAAACTCCAAGACCAGGAGCGTTCTGAAGATAGGACATAGCCTCTTCGAAATGCATGTAGGGGATCAAAAGGTTAGTGTACTTCCACTTGTTGTCTGGAACAGCTATCTGCTCCTTGGCGATATGAAAGTGCGACACAACACTCTCAATAGCCGAATCCATCTTCGTATTCTTGAGAAGAAGGTTGATCATCTGCTTACGAGCAGAGAAGATGTCTGGGAAGATGAACTCTACCTTCATGTGGTAGGTGGCTCTATCCCTATCATGTTCGTCTCTATCACCATCCATGCGACAGGGTGATTTCTTACCATCCCACCACTGAGGATAGATACGATCTACACTAAGCTTCTTGAAGATATCCTCGTACTCAACAAGCACGCACTTGAAAGTGAAGGTATTCTCATCAGAGGCTTCCTGCCACCTTTGAATAGCATCTTTGTGAGTAAGGGTAGGATCAACCTGACCGATAGTGCACTTGCACTTGAGGTTCTTCCTTAAGAAGTACAGTGTAATGTACTCATTACGGTTGAGCTCGAGATCGCAGGTGATCTTGTCGGTTATGTTGTTGACGAAGTCCTGCTCGATCGTGAAACGTTTGATTGCGTGCTGCAGAAGGTCAACACGTACTTTGGGGAAGATGTCGGAAGTGAAGATAAGCTGGATGTTATACACACAGGATTTCTTAACTACCTTCTTCCTGATCTTTTCGACAGCTTTCGCCATCGCGTCTGTCATATCTGTACCTAACATAAACTCTCCTTTACATGAAGGCCATTAGGTCAAGGATGTTGTTGGACTTAGGCTTTCTCTCGTTCTGTGAATCATTATACCTGCGAACATTGGTGTTCAACATATGCAAAGCCGTCTTGCAGTTGGATACGAACGCAGCATAATCCGGATGTGCAGAAAGGTCAATACCTTCAGCCTGGGCAAGATAGTCAGTAAGCCACTTCTGCATGAACATCATGTCAGAGGTATAAAGGAACTCGATATACTTCCCGTTAACCAAAGCATCGACGATGTATCTTGAAGAAAGACTGGCGTGACAAATATCGTTGTAGTTGAAATCGTCAAGTTGACGGATGGGTGGAGGCTGTTTGTCTCCAAACACAGCTGAGTTGTGTACGATGTTTGTAGTTGCCGAATAGTTCTCCTGGACGAGTACATCGAATTCTATTTTGTCTATGTTGTCATAGACATCAGGGAACATCTTTCGTGTAGCTGGATCAAATGGTGCGGACATTATACTTCCTCCATTTTGCTAAAAATTCATAGAATAGAAATACCTCGGTAGGCCCTTACAGGCCTACCGAAGTTGAGCATTTTAGCGTTGCCAGTCAAGGCCTTCCAAATGTTGAATGTACATCTGCGCTTTATCAGCAAGGAACTCGTAGATCGGCATCTTGTAGAACTGCTCCAACAACGGAAGCGACCAGACCTCTTCGATACAGGTGTGGAGAAGTTTCAGGTCAATCTTCCTAGTAAGAAGGAAGAGACGCATCAACTTAACATGTGCCACAGAACCCAAAAGAATGAGGTCTAGGGTGCCACCGAGTCCAGAGGAAGATCCATCTTCTTCCTCATCGCCCATACACTCTCTGTAGTGAGGATGCAGGTGCAGTAGCAAGTCACCGACTATCTTGTCATCCGATTCATCTCCAGCAGGAATGGTTGGAATGGATGAGTCTGCTGGGATTTCTCCCTCAGTAGTATCATCACCACTACCATCATCATTGACCTGGTCGAACCAGTCCTTGAGGTTCATCGACTTGATCCAGTACAAATACATCTTGTTCGTAAGGGCATTGTGTTTAACGCTCTTACTACCGAGGATGTGGATCTGAGACATAGTCGATGTAGGAACAGTCTCAAGAGGAAGATTCTCATCCAACAGAGCTACCCACACAGATACATCGATGAATGGTGCTCCTCTGAATAACTGCACCGGACGATAGCCAGCTTCGGTATGTTCAAGAGTCCTGAGTAGGAAGTCCACGATGTATGGATCGTAGATGTTGTCCGGACGCATGTAGCTGAACATCAGGTTCTTGTCGAGGAACTTGGCAGTATGATACTTGATCATCCTGAGTCGCTGCTTCTTCAAGTACTTGAGTTCAACATATTCGTCGTGATAGAGAAGTGCTCCAGGCTCATTGAGGAATCTAGTCTTATCGAACCATGCTTCGTCAGTGATACCTTGTTCAAGGGTTTCAATAACGTCGTTCGATACCCACTCGACCATCGCGAACTGGATCTTGTAGTACGTCGAGGCGCGGATAGACAACCTGGAAGGATGATCCGTAACCTGCATCAACGCGCACTTACCAGTATCGACCTCCATGACGAACTTATCACCCTTCTCAGGTCTGAACCCAGGATAGGTCAGAGCTTCACCAGAGAGTTTACTCTTGGTTTCAGCAGTATCGTGTTCGTACTGGAGTGAACCTGTCATCCGCAACTCGAAGTTGTGAATCTTCAAGACGGACTTGTGGACGTCATGAACTCCGTCATCCGTATCATCGTACTTACCCCGAACATCCGTTTCCGAATAATGCTCCTTGTAGTAAGTGACGGTTATGGCAGAACCTTCAGCATACCCCTTCATATCAGCAACAACCTGGAACGAGCGATCGGTGTTGATACCGGTCGCGTTGTTCTGGGTGTTGATGACATACTTACGATTAGCCAACTCCTTGTCAGGATCGAGGATAGTGAGTTCTTCACGTCCAGTAATTCCTGGAGTGTTGGCATCAACGATAGGAGTAGCGGCTACTTCTTTGTGACCTTTAGTAGGATAGAAACTCATAGATCGTCAACTCCTTATCCTTGTTTCTTGTGTATGCAGAAAGTAACCTGGAACACTCTGCAAGCGTTGTAACCCTTGTAACTGTTGATGTAGTGATCATTCTTAGTCGTCGGGGTTACTATCGGTTCTTCAAGAGGTTTGTCCGGGTTATCCGTGTAGAGGTGTTTAACCTGAAGGGTTTCCAGAACTTCTTCCAGAGGTGTACCAGCAGGGATTTCAACTTCCTCGTAGACAGGAAGACTATCGTCACCAGCAGTCATGGACAGAGCAAGAAGATGCATCCTATTACCAAGAGACATATTCACCTCGGCTTTATTGATGTAGTACTTCTTATCATCCGCTTCCTTGATGTAGACAGTTGTGTCTGTAGGGAGTTCGTCACCGAATTCTAGTCCAGTGAGCTCTTCCATTTCTCCATCAGCATTCTTGGTGTAGTACTTGATGTCATACTTGACAGTCTTGTCCGTACAGACAGTATACCCAACAATAGGTTCTTCCGTACCGATAATGTCCTCACCGAACACCGCATCCTTGTACTCGTACACACAACCAGCTTCTGCCAGATGGGATTTAATATCCGACACCAGAAGGTCTACAGGGAACGCAACCTGAGAATAGGCATCTGTACCAACACTGTAGGTGTAATAAGCCTTGTCCTTAAGAATACGATTATCCTTGGTCACCACATACTCATCACCATCCTTCTCATACACCTCTTCGACCTTAGCTATCCTAGCATACACGTCAGATATAGGTTCACCCTCAGTAGTCGGGATCTGAACATAGTCGCTAGCGATAGGGTCGAAGTAGTAATAAGTCTTGTCAGTGTTGACAATAGAGTCTTTGGTGTTGATGTACGAAGGAGCGGTCAGGTCGTACCATCTAGACGGATAGACCTCGCACTGCAAAGGTTTGGCTGTCAGATTAATCGGTTTAGGATTGAGACTGATCACCAACCTGTACTGCGTGTACGGTCTCTGGGCACGAACTATAAGCTTGTCTCCCTTGATCTCGATAACAGGTTTGACGTTGTCTTCGATTTGGGTAGGAGTTCCAAGCTGGTAGTCTTCGGCGAACACAGCTATGTTCAGGTACTTGTTAGGAAGGAGAAGATCTCTTCCGTGACGAGAACGAATCTCCTGGATGAGATCGTCATTCAACTTAATACCAGGGAGTCCGTGTACCAAGTCTATAACAGTCTCACGTTCAGATACCGTCTCTTCTTCACCTGTCTCTGGATTAGTCCTGGTTGTCGTAACTGGGTCATCCAAGCAAAAAGCAATAACTGCTATAGGTTGGAACCCTCTCTGCATCTGTATAGAGTTAGGAGGAAGATCCCAGTCGTCCCACCAAGGATAATGAACTGCACGAAGTCTATCCGGATACATGGTAGCCCACAGCTGGGTTACAGCAAGGTTCCTCCACATAACCGGACTCCCAAGTCCGTTGCTTGCACGAAGCTTGGGATCAACAGGGATGTAGTTGAAATCCACGAACTGGTTGTTGACGATGATGGGGTATTTCAGCATGAGACGATTAGCTCTTGCGAACTGAACCGTCACATTGAACTGAATGTAAGCACCATCTGGTTCGCCTGGTGTAGGCGCTTCCTGTGTACACTCGATCTGGTAGAGTGCCTGGAAGTGATTTTTCTTAACAACCAACTCTCTCTGGTCGGGGTTATTTCTGTTCTGAACGATATCGATATTGTTCTCGGACTGTCTGATCATTCTGTCTGCATAGTCTGAATCACCCATCAGATCAGCAATGTGCTTGTACACACTCTGTAGCAGTGTTGGGATTGGATAGTCGTACTGTACATCAACGTATCCGATCATTTCACCATTCTGGAAACACTGGAACATCCTAGTCAAACACTCGAAAGCCATAGCGTCATCTTTGAAGTCCGCTTGTACTTCCATAGTGAGCGTCGAACCAACGGAGTATTCCACAAGATCTGTGAACGCATCCACATCAGACATCACCGAAGCGTTGCCTTCTGTATAATGACTTTTAGCAAAAGCCTGTCTCTGCGTCACATTACCGGGGTTGTTGGTGATCAGGTGGTTGCCGTTACCAAGATCGATAGTGGTTCCGTTTCCCTGCCACTTAACAGTTTGAGGGTTAAGGTTCCAATTCAGTTTGGCTCTTACACGGTTGTGGTGGATCTCAGGGTTGCCATCTTTGTCAACAGCTTTGGAAGTACCCGTGAAATCCGACACCATGTCAATATTGCCGTTCCTCCTGAAGAACTCGAGATAACCCAACTTCTCCAGGATGAACTGAAGTACTTGCTTGGCTACAGGCTCGACTATGTGAACATGTTGCTCTGGAACGCTGTGAGTTAGACTCAAACGAAAGGACATGTTAGCCTCCTGATAAAAATAAAAGTCATAAAATTGACGGGCGTATTATACCTATATAAAAGAATGAGAGTTACCCATGTAATGCTGATCAAAAAAGAGAGGGCCGGTTAGTAGGATAACCGACTCTCTCTTCAACTCACAACAAACATGCACTGAAGTAAAACCCAGATTGAGCACTGCTATCGATGATGGTGGACCGACTATCTAACCAGTAAGGCTATTGCCATACCGCGAAGGATAACGGACATTATTGCCACAAACTTCGCACGACCGTGAAGACCGTGAAGTTTTGTGTCGCACAGCAAGAGCCAGACGGCTAAAGCTGGTTTACCAAACAAAGAAAGTAGTGCCATTTCTGGGTTCCTTTGTGAATGGTTATGGCTGGACCTGGGAGAACCTCTCCCAGTGTCAATCCAGTCTTTACACTTCAGTAATGTATAAGTGAGCATTTTTGATCAGCACTTTCAATTTCTCAAGTAAAGAAAGGAATAACTAATGTTTAGCTTGTTCGCACCTGGAGAAGCTCCGAGGATGACAAATCCGATAAGCTTCAATACGGACACAATGTTCGACATCATCTCAGGTCAATTCGAACGTGGGTACGATGGCAAGTGGTACCTCAATGGCGGACTTGGTCCTGCTGTAGCTGGCATACAAGGCAGACAGCAGACATTCAAGTCTACTCTAGCTGGATCTTTTGCCATGCGCATGAGCGCCATCTACAATACCCAGATGGTTGTCTTTGACTCGGAACTTGCGTTTATAAGCGATCTCAACCGTATCGTCAGACTAGCTGGTTCTCACGCTAGCAAGATCACAACCGACTACATTGTTCCTCTCAACGCTAAGACTGAATATGACCTTGAGTCCATCCGAAAGATGATTCAGGAACTTGGCGAGAGGAAGAAGGCTGCTGGTAAAGATGTGATGATCACAACTCCTTTCCTTGATCTGTCTACAGGTGAAAGGATCAAGTGCTTCCAGCCTTCTACGATCTTCATTGACTCCTACTCTGAATGTTTCTCAACTGCTGAGAAGGAGTTGGTCACAGACAAAGGTCTTGATGACAGTAGAGCTAACACCTTGATGATGCTTGATGCCAACAAGAAGACTTCTACTCTGCGTAACCTTAGTCGGTATGCTGCTGATTATGGAATGCAGATAGTTGCTTCTGCTCACTACGGCAAGAAGATGAACATGGACAGCTATGCTCCTCAGCCGAAGTATCTTCCGTGGGCTAATCAGGACGACGCTCCGAAAAACGTTGGATCGAAGTGGGGATTCCTGACATCACCTCTGATGCTCATCAACGGCTGTTCTAAACTGATGGATGATGCCAAACAGGCTAAGTATCAGCTGAACAAAGATACGCACGCAACCGATCTGTTTGAACTCGCAGTATTGGCTCAGCGGTGCAAAAAGAACTCCTCTGGCTCCTGTCATCCTTTCGTGGTGTCTCAGGACAATGGGTTACTTGAAGAAACCTCGAACTACAACTACCTTCGTTCCATGAAGGCCTTTGGTTTCCTTGGCAACAATGTGACTCACCAGAACGTCTTCCTCCCTGATGTCAGTATGACGAGGAACTCTTTCCGTGGTATCTGCGAGAAAGATGCCCGTCTGTCTAGAGCTCTTCAGCTTACAGCGCAGCTTTGCTACATCCAGAATAACTGGAGTACAGCTGGATGGCAGTTCCCCATGATGGTAGATCCCAAAATGTTGGCTGATGTCTTGTACTCTGACAAGAACAAGATGTCTGTCGACAAGATCCTGCATTCGAGAGGGTATTGGCTTCCTGATGAGATCCCATCTGACCAGGAGTACATGAGTATCATCGACGTTCTTGAGTTCGCTGCTAACAACGGTCTGGTGGATAAAATTCACAAGATCGAAGTTGAAGCAGAACTCAAATACAAGGCTGGAAAGAAATGAAACTGTGGTGGCTAGCCGTTGTACTGGTTCTGTGTGGGTGTAGGACTCGTTACTATGACCTGCGATACAATCAGCTTAGAGTAGGTATACTTGAAACTGAGGAGCAGTACATCGACGGGTCCTACTACAGAATCGAATCCACTGATGGGGTTACCTTGAAGTGGTTCCCTGAAATACCAGTTCTGGACAAGTTCCTCTATTGGTGAAAATAAAAGGTTAGAGGCAGAGGACCCCGCAAGGGGTCCTCTGCCTTCTGTTATTTCTTTCTGTTCTTGTGGGTGGTCCATGCCTGCTTAAGAGCTTCTAGAGCTTTAATCCTAGCAGGTTTAGGGATGAAGCTTATGATGCTAACGATGAACATCACTACCTTCATAACTCCTACCCTTAGTTTCTGAAACCAATTAAGTTCCTTTTCTACAGGTTTAGGAGCTTCCTCTACCGGAGCAGGTGTGTCTTCATCTATTACCTCATCATCTAGGTGAGAGCCGATGTGTATCTTTTTGCTTTTGGACTTCTTGCGGAAAATGCTCGATAGACAAAGTGTCAGGATAATAACACATATGGCTATTGCGGCAGAACCGAACAATATGAGGATGGTTTTCTCAGATCTTGTTAGGACGTGATCCACAACATTCTCAGCACGATCCATGGTGCCGTTGACTTCATGAACGACTTCTTTGACTTCTTTGACGACGTTAGTGGCGCTGGATATGGTACCTTCAAGGGGATTTACCAAGTCATGCACCGTATCGGTTACAGGATCAGTAACAGCCTTGATTACCTCAGGGGTTTTGTTGACAACATTGTCCACTCCTGTTGGTTTAAGGTTAGCTACAGACACCGCATTAGAGGTAACTGCTTTAGCACCCAGTTGCATAACAGCATCTCTAGTCGTCACGATAGAGTCGGGGAACTTAGGAGCTTTAGCAGCTGTAACTACACCCTCTGCTAACTTTAGCTTGACCTCCATAGGAACATCAGGATTGACGAAGGCTTCATTCAAGTTACCCTCGTTGAACTGAAGGTTAGACCTAAAAGTAGTGATCTTATTTTCTGCGCCTGAAGCAGAGAAGATCCCACCGCCAGCAGAGGTAGTGGACTCGAATGAAGCCCCGCCTCTAACAGCAGCAACTACTTGTTTAGAAGAGCCTATAACAACACCAACATAGTTAGCATCACCTACAGGAACTCTAGCAGCGAAGCCCATGGTCTCGTTCTCGATAAGCATGTTGTGACCACACCCAGCATTAAGCAGGATAAGGACAACACACAATAAGACCAACAAAGCTTCCATAACCGGACTTCCTCCCATGAAAATGAGGAAGTCTAACCAATTACGTATTCTGTTCATTCATTTCTCCTTATTGGGATGAGAGACATAAAATTGAACCCTCCTACCAGCCGAAGCTGGTAGGAGAGTAATGATCACGTTGAAGGTTCCGGTTGATAGTCCTCAATCGTACATGAGTGGTCGTGCAACACGCTGGCTACTCTAGATAGCTTGAATTGCATTCCAGAGATCACGCGGAAGGTCATGTTGCATTCATAACGACCGAAGGAGTTGGTCCCCTCTCCACTATACTTAGTAGTAGAGTGGAAAGTTGCGAGGTAGGTTACCTCAACCCACGAAGCGTCAAGACCAGGCATCTTAACAGACAACACACCAGGCTGACTCTGAGAACTGGAATCAGTACCGTTGGACGATTCGGCGGCAAACATCAAGTTGATTGTGCCGTGAGATATACCATTCGGGACTGTCCAGGTCAGGGTCTTCGCAGTTGTGTCCAGAACACCTGTACAAGCAGCGCGAGTATTCCAGTCTGGTACGTGATTGACCGTACTCAGTGCGCGGATGAATCGTTGTTCGTATTCCTCGATTTTGTCCGACATCTCAAGGATGGCGTACCTATCGCGGAGTGCAACACCTTGATCCCAGAATGCTTCTTGATCACAGTCTTCAGGTAGGAAGAACCTAGGAGTGACAAACGACTCATTTGAGATATCAACGAAGTTGTCATCGTTGATAGCCATCTTGAGATAATAATCATTCGTCTGCATCTTAGGTCCGACCCAAGTCTGGTTCCTTGTAAGCAACTTGAACGGGTGATAACCGGTGTAGGTAGCAACGAAGGTGTGTACAGGCGGTTCGGTTACATCGGAACACGACTGACCGTTCACGACCCAAGTGTCATCTATCTTGATCCAGTGTAGGTCCTCAACATAACCGCTGAATTTGACAGTCTCGCCTTCCTTGAGGTAAATCATACCAAACCAGCCAGCAGTACGTGTAGCCCAGGGATAAGTGCGACTGTTTGCAGCGCTACCAGCCCAGTATGTCCACGTCTGACCGTTGTACCAGTCGAAGAAGGATGGGTCATCCTGTGTGCAGCACTTCTTGAGCATACTGCAACCATTGGTGATATACGGACCGATGAAGGAAGTCCACGTACGGGTGTTTCCCTGTGGATTCATATCGCCGTAGAAGTTAGACGACTTCCACTCAAGAAGTTTGAGAGCATCATCACATCTAGCAGGATGAGTCCACAAGTTAGGATCGATAGTCTCATCCTGGCTAACTGCAGGACTCTTCCACATTCTCACGAGCAGACCTGGCTTAGGATCAGGACGGTAGTTGTTGCGATCCCTAACTTCCTCCGTGTAGGTTATCTCTTTCTCACAACCTTCCTTCAAGAAGAAGATAGGCTCAGAGACAGACTCGTTGGAAATAGTAAGGAAGGTCTCACCACCATCGAGAGACATTCTGAACGGGATGTTCGTACTAAACACATCAGCCTGTGGAGCAGGTTTCGGCCCAACAGTCATCATGCTGTAGATAGCCATCCTGAAGGTGTACAACCCAGCATTGGTAGCAGTGAACTCATACTTAGGAAGAGTTTCTGAATCGTAACTCTTTTCACGAAGAGTATCTCCGTACCACTGCCAGCAGTTGTTTTCATCAGTTCTGGTCAACACGGTATTACCGATCTGCAACAGAACTGCGTCGTCAACTACACCAGCGAAGATGATCCTCTGACCAGCATTGAGTTTGATGCGGCCTTCCCAGACCATGATCCTAGGAGAATACGGGTCGATGGTTGGATGGTCAGGATCTCCACTGTAGAAATCCCAGTAGAGTCCATTCGACCAGTCGAAGTATCCAGGTTGATCGATCGTGCAGGTTGTATCCAGGATAGAACAACCCACCGTCAAACACGGACCCTGTACCTTCTTCAGATCAGCGTACACCTTCTCGTAGTACGTGACACCTGCCTCGAACTCTTCTCCAGTGAATAAGTAGACTATCTTGTCAACGACGTAGTAGTATACCTTGTTAGGATCAGGTTCGGTGTCAGATGTTACCTTGGTGTAGAACACGGCATCTTTGAATGAAGTGTCACTCAGGCTTGGGATGAAGTTCTTGTTCGACAAGGAACCTCTGTCAGTACCTCCAGGAGAAGTACCGCTAGGAAGCGGAGTGAACTCCGTTGGTACATAATCCGTAGCATACAAAGCAACCTTCAACCCAGGACGGAGAGGATGAGTCTCGTCATTCGGTTCCACATAGGTGTACATGTACTTAACCCAATCGTAGAACTTACGTTTGAGCAAGAAATCGTTCGGGTTGTTGTACGTGAGCCAAGGAGCTATGCTGTTCTTGAGCTTGAGGAAGATCTCCCATGTAGGAGCATACAACTTCTCATCAGCAACCTTAGTGTCGTAACTGTTGACAAGGTTGTTGTAAGTAAGGGCTTTAACAGAACCATCGAGACCAACATCCTGAAGGATCTGGTTGAGGACGAAAGCAGTTATGACATGTGCCTTAATCCCAGAAGGAGCCAAGTAGTTGGAAGCATCCCTCGAAAGAGAGATGTTCTTGTACTTCTCGTACTCCAGCTTGGAGGTCATCAACTCATCACGAAGAGCATGATTCCGAGCATGATCAGTACGGGACTGAAGATGCTCGGTAAGATTCTTGCTCTGCTCAACAGCCGACTTCCTCATGTACTGAGGATGTGGCTGTGGGTTGCTTGTGTGATTAGCCAGTGTCTCAACACTCGCTGCTCCCTGAACTGCAGGAGACCCAACGGCTTTAGAAACTCTGAACCTAAAATCAGTTGTTGCCATATCGTCTTTCTCCTTTAGTTAACGGTGTCAATACGAGTGTATTTCGACGCATCCGCCTTGTAATACCAGTAAGTGCCATCACTCATCAGTTCGAGATTATCGATGGTGATACCATCACCGTTGAAACTGCTGTAGATGTAAGCTCTCTCAGTAGACTCATCTACCCTGGTGTAGGAAATACGGACTTTCGATCCGTAAGCTCCGGCTATAGCCAGGATAAGTTTCTTACCGAAAGGAATACTAGAAGGTTCAGGGAGGTGTATCTCCTGAACTCTCGGCAGCACTTCAGAGTAGAGGGTGATACCACAGAACAAAGTCAGTTCTCCGAGCATCATCCAGTTACGGAGTTTCTCGGCACTTAGATCCAAGTTCTGATAAGCATCAGGAGACGTGAAGGACCTAGCGACAGAACCTCCAGTCAAGCAAGCCCACTCAGACCAGGTATCATTCCAGTGACTGTACGAGCGCATCCAGATGGTTGTATCCTGGATAAAGAGCTGGGTCACATCAGCAGTATGTGCAGGAGCACGCGCAGTATCCGACTCGTAGTACACAATGCCAGTCTTGAAGTCAATGAGACCAGGGCAGGCCGTCATCACCTTATTGCAAGGATCAAACGTGTAATACGTCTTACCTTCAACAACCGAAGTGTCGCTGGTGATGAAGTACTGATCGAGTTCGTGTGTAACTGACTGCAAGGCATAGTCCTGACCGAACACAACAAGTCTAGCTCCCTTCTCCTTGTCAGCGAAGAGAGGATAACCAGTAGGTTCAGACAGTCCTTCAGGGATCCAGTAGACACCACCTTCCTTGACATCATCGGGATGAATAGAAAGGAAAGCAGCACCCATGAGGAGACCACGCTTCTGAAGTTTGCCAGCCAGATCAGTGTAACCGCTTATGATCGCCTGCAGATTGGCAGGAGTGTCCTCAGTCGTGGCAGTCTTCGGAAGAAGTCCGTTATCCTTAAGGAGTTCGAACATCTTGGCAGAGAAGCCATACCCATCCATCTCCTCCTTGGATACATAGGAACCAGGATGAGGATCAGGTACGAAAGACAGCACAGGGAAGATGTTACCACGAGCGTCGATGTGACCCTTGGAGCCATCGCCCAAACCAGGGGTAATCACAACATACACAATGTCGTTGCGATAGACTTTGTGCTGGTAGTGGACAGGAACACCAGGAGTGAGGCTATCGGAAGTCAAGGTAAGCAGATCCTCTATACCCGAATCAGGATCGATCTCGTAGTACTGGATCGTGCAGTCGAACCTACCATCTTCGATGATAGCTATCTTGAAGACTCCTTCAGCAGCTGAGGATTCATAAGGAACCTTGGTGAAGTAGGTCTTGTAAGGATCAGGTGCAACATCCTTGGTGGGGAAGAAGTTGACAGGGTTCCTCGAATCGAACCGCTTGATCTGAAGAATCCAGTCTTTGTCCTTGAAGAGGTCATTCTTGCTTATGGTAAACTTGAGGAAACCATCACAGCAGACAGAGCGGTTGATGTAGAGAGGCTGCTTGGAAGGATGAGAATAAGCTCCACTATCAGCAGAGTACTTCCTGTTGGAATAATCAATGATGTCCCTGATACCCAGTTCAGTGTGAGCATCCAGAAGTTCGACTATGCCAGTAGTGAACTCAGTCTCATCAGCATCGACTTTGAGGTGCCAGGTGTTACCGATAATGGTAGCACTGCCAGAAGCATCATCCATCCTTGGAGCAACCTCGAAGACGTACTCGGTAGGAACAAGCCCTTCCTTGTAAGCCTCTTCAGTTCTCACAGTGTTCCTACGAGGAGCAGGGGTGCAAGTGATCTGCATCTTCTCGTAGTCAGCTTCACCTTCCGTACCATACTCGTAAACGACATTGGTTGCCCAGAGCTGTCTATCTTCCGAGTTGGGATCAGGATGTTGGATGATCTTGATGGTAGAACCAAGCTTCTGAGTGTTGGCGTCAGGGAGATCGAAACGAGGGATGTTAGTGTGAACAGAGTAGACGGCGTTGGTTATCGGGTTGACAACCTCTTCCATACGAGCATCGGTAACTACGATGTACTGGGTTTCTCCATTGAGAGTCATCCAGTTACCCCACTTGTACCTGAACTGTGTCTGTCCCGTTACATCGACATAACTCTCGTATCTTCCAACACGAGTGTACGACTGAGGTTCATCCTGATCATCGTTGTCTACGAAGAACAACTGACGAATAGGAGATCCGATAGGAAGCTCGTTCTTGTACTCTATCTCGTGGTCACCATTCGGAGTACCACGATAGGCTTCCACCTCAAGTGCTTTGGAAGTTATCTCGATGTCTTCTGCAGTCTTAGGGAATTCCTGCGGACCCCAGTACAGTTCGCCTGTAGGAAGAACACCGAGAGTGTAAAGGAATCCACCATAAGGCGTCTGATCTCCAGTCTCTTCTTCACGAACTGCATACTTGGGACCGTTGATGTAAGTTCCCTCTGCGATGTGTCTGCAACCCGAGTCGATGATGAGGTCTAAATCGACCTTGTCGCCATCGAAATACTTGGCGTCGAATGCACTGCTTTTTACGACAGTGTCTCCGCGAAATATATCGGCAACAGCTCTAGCAGTCAGAACAGTCTGCTGCTGTGCAACATCACCCTTTCTCAGATCACGAATGTCATCAGAAACACGCTGCACCGGCACCGGTTTCATGTTAGGCTGAATGGTCGTGTCCATAGAGGCTTTTCTCCTTTTAAGAAAGGTCAAATTACATAAGAATGGTTCCCACAAGTAGCCATGTTATGATTTATTTTTTCACGCCTGAAAGGTGGTAAAACGCTATGGCAACAGATCAAAACACAAAGGTCAGCAAAGCCGTATTCGACCCCTCCAGAAACGATCATGATAACTCGGATCAGAGGACGTTGTACGGTCAGGTGCTAAGATTTCCTAGTCTGCCACCTGCACACATGGTTTTCGAAGGCGTAACTGTTTTCGACACGTCCACCAAAGACTTCTACGAATGCCAACACATCGTCACTGAAACTGCAGACTACTACGAGTGGGTAGCTGTTACTTTCGGTGCAGCGAGAGTGTTCCTTGTTCCTGTAGGTAAGCTTACTGAGAATGACATCTCCGACTACACCGACAAGAGTGCGATAGATTGTGTGGCCAAGACCATCAACGAAATCATCGCTGGTCTTCACAGGTACGGAAAACATTTCGATTACCTTGGCTACAGAACTGTTCATGTAGGAGAAGTCCTTGATCCTAATAAGGACTACTATGGATACAAGAACAACGATCTCATCGACATCGTTGGGAACGAGCTTAACAAGATCTACACCGGTGAAGTGAGACTTCTCGATCCTTCCGAGTATGTGGTGTCAGTCCCTGTTGAGGAAGACTACAAGTACTTCCTTAAGTCAGATGAGCCGGATATGACCGACTGTGTCAACCGACTCAATGAGATCATCGCTCTGCTCAACAAGCACTTCGCGGATATTCCTCTCATTGACATTCGCGAGACTGAGTACGATGCGATAGCTCATGTACTCAACCTGGTTGTTGAAGAGGTCAACCCGTTCGCGGTACCGTGGCAGGTTGTTATCTACCGCATCTGGCATCTCGAACAGAAGGTTGGTAATGGGACGTTTGTACCGAACCTGGACGAGAGTCCAGTAGACTTCCCATCCTGGCTGGCGTACAAGTGGCTCAACTACGACAGTGATGAATTTGGTGAACTCAAGGGAGCTACCGTCTGTCAGATCAACGACACTATCTTCAAGCTCATCGCTTCGATGGATGGGCAGATTGGTGATCTGATCACCTTCTTGTCTGAAGAGACTACCAAGTACAGACCTGGCAATCCATTCATCAACTTGGTTGACTACCTCAAGTTCGTTGTTGCTCAGATCCCTGAGATCAGAGCTAAACTCGAACTGACTCTTGAAGGTATCCGCCAGTTGCGCAACTCTCTCGGCAACCTTGGCTATATCGTTTCCACCCACATTACATTCAGTAGCGATACTGAGTATTACTCGTGGAACAACGAGAATGCCAAGATGGACAAGCTTACTCGTGGTACAGACTACAACACGGGTGACAACGTAGAGGACTGGTGCACTGCGCATGATGTTACCCACATCTACACCTGGTCGTCTAATGATACTGCAGAACAACTTATCAAACACAATGCTGCGGAAATTGCAAAGAACCGTGCAGACATCGCTGCGATCAATGCGATCCTCGGTACGGAGCTTGGTGACAAGTTCTACATCGAAACCATCAGTGTTCCTGTGGTGATCGATGGTGTTGAACAACCTGTCTTTAAGTGTGAGGTTGGCTCTGACGAGGGTTATGGTGCGAACAAGAACACAGTCTTCGAAGAGATCGACATCTACGATCAGTCTGGAGTGCTCCGTCCCTACGAGGATCTTTACAAAGAGTATGGACCTCTCTTCGTACTTGGTACACCCAAGGTCGTGACCAAGATCGTCGAGATGAACAACCGAGAGATAGCTGCCCTCAACAGGCGGATATCCAAACGAGTCACGGATATCGAAGAGAACATGAACGTCCGTGCCGAGGCTCTTAAGGAACTGACTGGTGTTGAAGGTAACACCAAGGAAGTTGAGTCCTGGCATGTCGATGGTTACAAGAAGGTAGTTCTTCCTTGCTCTACCAGGTCCGTGTTCTTCGAGGCTTACACTCGTTATTACAAGAAAGTCGAGGTTGCTGATGGAGAGGAATACGAAAACCACTTCATCACGAAACCTAAGGCTACGCTTGATAAGGTGTTCAAGGAGGGCAAGACCTACTACACTCCTATTCGCGGGTCGGTACATGAGCCGGACTACAACGAACCTATCGGGTTCCGTGAGCTAGTTCCTGGAACAGACTATCAGATCGGTGATTCTATCGTCCCTGGTGAGTTCGGTGACTTCATCATGGAACTACAGGAAACCTACACGAACACCAAACCTTTCTTGTTCGTTGAACTTAAGGAAGGCACTGCGGCTCAGGTAGAGGCAGGTGAAGCGGATTACTGTCTGCCTAACTATGTCCTTACTGCGGACACTGTGTTCCAGAGTGATAAAGAGTACTTCATCAGGAACGTAGCTGGTAACTACATCAAGGCTACTGGCGGAACGTGGGAAGAGTACCAGGCTGGAACTGTTTCCTACTGGATCAACTCGTATTACAGGACAAGTGACAAGACGTTCCAGGAGGATAAGGAATACTACTCGTACGTCGAAGATACTGGCGAGTATGCCTTGCTGGAAGCTGGTGTCGATTATCAGATCGGCGTTACTATCACTGGCGAGATCTACGAGTACGGTACACAGACTGTTCCTCCGAACAGCTTCTACGAGTACGTGGTTCCTGAATCCTCGATCATCAACCGCTACAGCAATGTCTGGGTGAGAGATCGTCAGTGGAAGGAGTACAACACTCACAGAGGTCTTATCGACAGGAACACTGACGACATCGCAAGGTGTCTGAAGAACTGTGGGTTGTTCCAGGACTGGACCAAGGGTCAGGTTGCTGCTATCAAGGACTTCATCATGTACATGATGCTTGCTACCTTGGACATCGTGACTCAGGAAAACAGCACCTTCTCTATTCTGCACAACACGACGGCTAAACTGGTTACCATTCTCAACGCCATTGCCAAGCTTGAAGGTAAAGTTACCTACAAGCATGCTGACGGTGTGTACGACGCTGCTTACGACTACTACAGGGCTATCGGATTCGATCTCACGACGGATACGACCTTCGTACCTGGTAAGACGTACTTCGTTCTTGATGGAACCACGTTCCGTGAAGCTACCGTTGAGAAGTATGCTCCTATCCCTGAGAACAAGTACTACGAAGCTGTCGAGTTCCACAAGCTTGTTCAGGAAGTGGATTACAGTATCGGACTTGAAGTGTCTCCTCGTATCTTCACTGTTGACTTGGTTATGCCCACCGTGGAAAACTACACGATGACAGAGATCAAGGATGCAGTTAACAGGATACTCAGGAACTACATGGCTGATCCAAACCTTCCCGTGTACACTCCGCTACCTGTTGACCAGCCTATTCAGGAGAACATCGTCTACTACAGAAACGTAGATGAAGCGTGGGAGAGGATCGTGCCTGAGGAGGACGACCCCGACATGATAGGTCAGCTCATCAAGGAATACGATCCTGAACATGTGTGGTACATCAAACTGGATGAGGAAATCCCGGATGACGGCTACACGATGACTTGGATCCGTGTTCTGATGAACGAGATGATCCGTCTTCACAACAGAGGTGCTGAGACGTTCAACAACGCCTTCCAGAACTTCATAGCCAGCTAAACTTAGGAGGAGAAAATGGCAACTAAGAGTGCAAATTCTGTGGTCAAACCAAGGTGGCCTAAACCTCTTAAAGCAGTATCGGCCAACGATGGTCACGTCTATTATCTCATCGGGGACGATGGTGATGAAGGTGTAGCGAATGTAACGTTCGTAGACTTCTACTCATCCCTTAACCAGTTCGCGCCTAAGGCAGCTAGCGCTCCGTGGAATGACCCTGACGGGTTCTTCTTCGTGCGCGATGCTGCCTCGAGCGGTCCGGATCACTACGGTGATCCGACCGTTCATGCGGGCTGGGCTATGTACATCTGGGATGGTACGAAGTACAAACCTGAGTCCTCGAATTCCGGATGGATCAAAATCTCCCAACAGGGTGACACCGACTGGGATATCACTGATGAGCTAAAAGCGATGTTCGTTCTCAAGACGGTTTACAACGTCAAGATGAACGAAATCGACAAACACTTCCAGAGGGTTGAAGGTTCGATCATCCAGATTGGCTCTCGAGTCAAAACACTCGAGGTCAAGATGGACAAGATCTATCCCATGGCTCACGTCCATGTCAACAAGGAAGTTCTGGATCAGTTATCTGAACCTTATCTCAATGTCCTATATTACAAAGGTCGTCCTATAGGAGGCAACTCCTACATTTACAACCACGTTGAGGATGTTGACGGAACAAAGGAGATCACTTGGTGCGATCCTACTCTGACTGAGGATAAGTGGACCCACGAGGTAGTTGACAACTCCGAGGCAATAGCCAATAAGTTCACTGAGACCGACCTGGCTAGACTTGGACTGACTCTCATCGTTGTTGAAGCAGATGGTTCTCTGTCTCTGTTCAAGTACATCAATAACCCAGATGGTGAAGGTATAGTTCCCAAGTTCGCTCAGACCATCGTCAGAGATAACCTCGGTCTCGCTGAATATGTGATCATGCTTCCTCCTGCTGCCAAGCAGTATGTTGGACGTGGTTGCTGGGTACCTGTGCAGGATGACGGTGTTCATACCGTCAACCACTTGCACAAGTGTATCAAGGTTACCGATGATGTAGAGACCGGCGCTCATCACTACGAGTGGACTGACGTTACCAACAACGGAAGTCAGCTCGGAGTAAAGGGTTCGGAAATCGATATCTGTTTCTCCGAAAACTACACCATGTGGACTAGGAACCATCTCCACTTCACTATCCCTGCCGATACTACCAAAGAGGGTAACATCCCTGTTCGGTGGGCTAAGACAGTTATCGTGAGGAAGTTCGGTTCTGCTCCGGAGAATGCCAACGATGGTACTGTGGTGCTTACCTTGACTGACAAGTCCAAGTACGCAACTGAGTGCTTCATCGATACTGTTCCGTATATCAGTCATCTGAAGAACGATGAACCGATGTACTGGTATTACAGGGCGTTTTCTACGACTATGTCTGGTGACACCTATTCTGCTACAGATGCTGTTGTTGCTAAGAAGCTTGACTGGAAGATGATCTACTCTATCCTTCATGGAGATAACGCGGATATCGTGTTCCATGTGGGTGATGAAATCTACCTCCCTCATCATGCCGAGTACGGTGACATCCTCTGCGAAATAGTTGGTGTTAACACGACTGTCTTCGGTTCTGAGGAACCTGGACTTCTGGTGGTTACTAAGAACGTTCTCTGTGAGAAAGAGATAGATGCTGCTGAACCTGCTAGTGCGTCTGGTTCTAGTAACCCCGAGTGGATAGGTGAGGCACATGGTAGCAACGGATCGTTGCTGAACAATGTCCACAACCTTACTACCCTGAACATCATCAACTGGCTTAACAGCACAGAACAAACTGTTACGTACAAGAAGACGGCATTCGATCAGACTCCTTCCTACGGGACGGAAGCTGGTTTCATGTCAGGCTTCGATGTTGATGATCGTGCAGTGTTCGGTTATCATCCGTCGTTCGCGACAGGTAACGAACAGATCGATGCAGTTAAGGTATGTTTGCCTAGGTCAGAGATGCGTTCCTGGGATAACATCACCAAGACCAAGACGATCGGTAACTCGACAACTCCAACTGTCTGGGCTTCGATGACTGGTGTGGACAGTGCTGCATCTAACCGACCCAAGTTCAAATTCAAGCTTAGCGATGGCAATGATGTTCTGCCTGAGGAAACAACGGGTATCGTCCCGATGTTCTTCTTGGTAGGCATAGATCCTGAAGCATAAAGCAAACCCTACCCCTAGTGCCCGCGAGGGCACTAGGGATGGGATTCTTTTTTCAGTCCGTAATAACGGCATCCTGATAGGTCATGAACCCAGTCTTGAAGATATGGAACAACCTGTAGCAGTAGGAGTCTGGGTTCGAACCGATTCTGTCGAATGGTATCGGATAGCCCATGACTCCGTCCTCAGCAATGGAGCTGAACAGAGTAGTTCCATCATCGATGTTCTCTGGCATGGAACCCTTCTTGCACACAAGCACATCCCGGTCAAACACATCTACTTCTATTCTGTCAACAGCATTAAGCATGTTAGAGATGTGGAGTAGATAGTGTGTACCACTGCGCACGAGGATAACAGATCCTTCTGGGTCGGGGAAGATGTTGCCATCGAAGGTGATGTCAACCCACTCCCCTTCCTTCTGCACGTAGTAGTGCATGGCAACATATCCAGCTTGTGTATCGACCAACCTGAAGACGGACCCTGGAGGAAGGGTAGACGGATCAGGAAGTTCGGTAGTACATCTGACCATGATTGGCATAGCCGAGAGGTTAGCAATGGGCTCGTATGTCTTAACAGAACCTTTAATCTTCATTGTCAGCACTCCTTACTAGGCTACGATACAACACCAGGCAACACCAGGTGCAGTCTGTATCCCATTAACATCTGTTTTGTCAGCCGCTACCTTTGACATACTGCAAGGAGCAGTGCTCACTACCTCAGTCCCTAGAGGAGGAGGTTCAGTGAACCCTCTGCTCTTGACAGACCATACCGACGAGTCTCCTATTACAGAGTACACGTTAGGTGAAATCTCTATCATTCCCAAGGATCTGGTGTAATAGCCAGACAACTGTCCGTTCACATCGTACTTGACGTGAGATCTTGTTTCACCCAATTCAGGGATCTCGATCTCTGGGTTGAAGTACGTCCAGAACAATCCTTCAGGAACAGTGAAGAAGACCGCACTGTTCTTGCCGAAGAGTTCATAGTACGAAGGAATGAAGATCTTGTCCTTCGTCACCACTGGAGGATAACGGGGAGTCGATCCAGGATGAGTCAAGTCACTACCAAGAGTTGTGACAGCAGCATCAGCTAGAACATTCCTAAACTCTGCTTCTAGGAAGTCGTAGAATCCAGGCATTTCTCGCTTGCCGTATACACAAACCTGTTCACCAGCACCTGCGGGCAGATCATGAGGATGGGTAGGTTCGAATTCGTAGAACGCCTCGAAATACCCAAGCTCTTTCGGGTTAACTCTGTCCGGCCACGGTGGAATAGGAACTTGGATGTAGTTGCCTTCTTCAAGAATGAAGTAGTACTTGTTCAGATCCCACTTGACGTCCTCAGACACCGTGAATCTGGTGTGTTTATTGAGGAACTGTCTCAAGTTGGATGATACCCAATCAGCTCTTCCTCTTTCACTTGCCCAGTAGGTCTTGTCCGCCTCACTGATGTTATCAGCTGGGTTGACAACTGTCTGCCTGAGTTCATTGATAATGGAATGCTGCTCCTTGGCATCATAAGTACACTTGGGGAGGCAGTGTCTCGACATAAAGATAACACCTGGTTTCTGAACAACAGTGTCTCCTTGGTACACAGGGATATTAGTTCCCATATGAACAACTTGGAGATCAAGAGTTCCAAGAAGTCCGTGCTCGATCTCGACACAGTCTCCAACAGCGAAGATAGTTCCGCCTTTCCCAGCACGGATAATATCCCGAACATCTTCCCAAGTGAGAGTCTTGGAACCTTCTGCATCCAAGCCAGTTGCTACACCGTACTTAGTAACAGCGAAGATGTTGTAGGAGTAGTTCATCCCTCTAGGATAAGTGTCGAACAGAGGATCCTCCGCAGTGTAGTGATCACGTACACCAGACATGGCAACTATCTCACCATCGTGGATAGTCTTGGGCTGATAGGCATCAGGGTCTCCACCAGAAGGTACGAACTTGCGTACCACGACAGTATAAGCCCAAGTTGCACTGTCAGCAGCATCTCTGTACTTCTTGTCCTTAGGATCAGTCCAATACAAAGTTGTGTAACCACTGTAGCTATCGATGGTGATGTTGACATCACTAACCTTATCCAGAGCACCAGCTTCAGAGAAGGTAGCTATCTCCCAGGAGTAGACGATAACCTTGATACCAGTTGAAGGATCAACCTCATAGTGTGACACGCACTTATAGACATAACCCTTGAGGTAAATGCGATCACCTACTTTGCAGGACTCTCTTAGGAAGAAACTCTGACCAAAGTTATCCTTACTAGGTGTAGGCAGTTCGTCTACAACATGGATGAGAGAACGAAGATCTTCAGGTAAAGCGACCAATTCATCGTTGTCGATCAGTCTGTATTTCTTCATAATTCTCCTTAACCGATAGATAGGATAACGTAAGACGTTTTCTTCGACTTGGCCACATCCAGCTCAGTGTAGTACTTCCCTAGAGAGTAGTATCTGTACCAGAGTTTGAAAGTGTCTTCGATATTGGGAGTCATTGACCAACCAGTTAGGTTGTACTGCTCTAGTTCACTAACTGTAGGAAGACGCACTCTATTTGGAACATTGTCCAGGAAGTCATTAGTTTCCAGGATCATGCTCGTGAAGATAGAGTCTAGTCCATTTAGGTAGTTGATGAATGTACCATTGAGGTAAGCTCTAGATGTGCTAGTGCTCCACTTGTTACTACCATTGGCAACAGCTTCCATATCTGTTTCCTTGACATAGATACCCATGCTGGAAGTGATGTGCGTACCAGTAGGAACGGATGTCACAACGAACAATCCATTCTTCTTGATGTAATACACCTTGGTACCTTTGGCAGGAGCTATCTCATCTGTTACAAGGATGTACTGAGCGTGGGCATTATCGAAGGCAAGGTTTGCAACAGTTGACTTACTCCTGAGTGCAACCGACCTAGGTCTAGCTGCATCGGTAGAGTGGAACATATCGAACCCTATAACCTCAAAAGAAAAACGTTTGGAACCATTAACCAAGGTTATCTCATCTCCGATGTGGAAGATCTTGTCTGCAAATCCATTCTGAATCTGGGTTGACATGATCGGTCCCCACTCGGGAGACTGAGGAATAACCTGACAGGTATCATCAGAGGAAACTACTCCATCTGCACTGTAAGCGAAGACTTTGTAGCGAGCAGCACCAGAGAGTCGTTCAGGAAGGAGATCAATGAATGCTTCACTCTGTCCCCAGTACTGATCCCTGATAGTGGATTCAACTACAACCGTCCCGTCATTTTCATTGGCAGGATAGTCCTGGAACTTACGGACGACACGAGTTTTCTTCCACGCATACCTTCCAGTGTTCTCAGGATCTTTCCACCTGAGGATAACAGAAGACTTATCGGGAGACTGAACACATGTGATCTCAGTAGGTATACCAACTCCCTTGGTAGGAGCACTCAACCTAACCCACTTGGTAACATCAACATTCTTCTCCGTGGTGAGCACTTCCCCCGGCTGGAACGAGCCTATTCTGACTGACGGGATACAAATCTTGTGCGGGTAAATACCAACATCAGGAAGTACATCAACGAATTTATACGCCCAACAGATGTCTGTACCATCTGGAATCACTTCCTCGCTACCGATCTTACCTGATCTCGTACAAAACTCAGCTTCTGGTGGAATATAAGGAACGAACTTCTCCATGATTCTAGCCATGGTTACAAATTCCTTTCTTAGCTAGTGAACCCCATGGAGGGTTCACTAGCATGTTTAGATTGTGAACAGCATAAGATGGAATTACGTCTTTGCCTGTTCTTGCATCAACTTGTCCCTGTATGCACAATCTCTTCCTTTGTCTGGATTGACTATACACTTCCTGTACGGGCAGTAGAACTGTTCGGACCTAGGAGTTGGAGGCTGGTTCAACTTCTTAAGAACTCCATCGATGATCCTTTCAGCTGGAGAAGGTGTTAGCTTCTGTAGAGCTGGGCACTGGGAACAGGACTTAAGATAGTTCACTATGCCCGTGTGCCACTTCCACCTGCGCCTGATAGCTAAAGGTGAGTTGTCAGTTAGATCAGGAAGGTCATGATGCTTCTTTCGCAGGGCTTGAGGCATTGCTTTTCTTTCCTTTCTTAGATGGTTTTGGAGCTTCAATTTCCTCTGTCATCTCGTCAGGTGTATTCCCCGATGAGATCTCAATGGTAGCAGCTAAAGGTTTCTTAGCTTCTTCCTCAGGATCTATCTTGGGTTGTGGTTCATCTCTGTCATCAGGGAGGATGATAGGTTCAGCTGGAACAACTTCCACTCTAACATCTCTGGCAGGAATAGCTTTCTCAGCGTAACCAGGACGATGAGGTGGTTCCAGTTCCTGTTTAGGTTGCCCGAACAAGAACTTGTCATTCTTAAGAGCCGCTTCTCTTTCCTCTTCTGACATCTTCACGTACCTTACTTCCTCCTGAGGAGCTTTAGGTAGACTGTCAGCCGGTGGGATATACCTGGGTTTGTCAGGATCAAGATGGTAGCTTGCTGGAGCTTGAGCACGAACGTCCTTAATAAGACTATCGAAGTCAACTCTAACAGGAGCTGTTCCCATGATCTCAGCTGCAGTTATCTTGTGTTTGAAGAAAGAAGTGTCAACCTTGTCTTTCCTGAGGATGTGGAGAGAAGCTCCCTGTCTGGCAGCATCGCTTTCCATCCACTTCTTCAACAGTCTTTCTACCTCGATAGACTTTGTCAAGAAGACAGACATCTTCTCACTGTCCATCTGAGTAACTGTATAAAGAACTCTAAGGGCTGCAAGGAGTTTAACCAACTCTCTTCTGCACAATGTCTGAAGTCTTTTCCTCTCTTCAGCTAGGTCTTTGTCGTAGAGATCCAAGGAGTTAGCAACTGCTATATTCTCGTAGATGTACTGAGTGTGATCAGTAATGCACTTACCCAGAGTGTCCCTATAGACTCGACTAAGTACATTTTCATCCAAAGTAGCTTGCTGCATCAAGATGTGAAGTTCCCTAGATCTCTCTAGAACAGTAAGTGTAGGAGGAGTCCTTTGGTCCCTGGTAGTTTCCATTATCGTATCCCCCAATTTTTAACAGGTAAGTGTTGTCTTGGAATAGGACTACTGGGAATATAGAGATCAGAATAAATGTACCTACGAAACGCTGATTCGAGATATGAAGCATGTCCGTATCTGACTCGTGGTATCTGTGTTTCCAACGACCCAGACAAAACTCTACGTCTCAGCTGTGCGTTTTCGACTATATCGAGGATCTTCTGTCCGTCTCTATCGGAGAGTTCTACAAGCTCAGATTCGCCACCATTAACGGCTAATTCTAGTAACATGATTAACCTCCTTCATCTACAAAGGTAGGACAGCATAGCTTCTCTACGCCATGTCCTAAGTCTAACTTCCTTCTTAACCAACTTGAGAAGTACCTTGATAGCTTTGTTCTTCAGCCTTAAGAACTTCTTTAGGTTATACATCTCATTCAGTGTCTTGTCAGACATGGGACCAGATGCAGCCACAGCTCGTTCATAATACTTAAAGTACTCTGATGGACGGTATGCATTGGAACCACCAGGGAACGCATGACGTACAACGTATTCGCTACAGCTCGGATCAAATGCATAACTAACAACGTAGATCATGTCTTCTGCAATGTAGAAGTACACCTCTTCAACTCTGTTCAGTTCAACAATAAATGCCGGCTTGTCTGACTTATAGACTAGCACATTACCACTTTCGATCTGATAAACAGTTCTCACCATCCCTGTAGCAGCTCCGAAGTGGGATAGTTCACCTACAAAGTTGTAAAGAGATTTAAGACACGCTCTATGATTGACATATTCCTTCAGTATGTTCTCACGAACTTTCTCACTCTTGACTATCAGTCTGCGTTCATGTCTGGCAGACCAATTCTTGAGGTTCTCGAAGAACGATTTGTTGTTAAATAACCATTTGAACATCTTGGATTCTCCTTTCGAAATAGTTGATATAACATCTAAAAAGAAAACAAAAAAGAAATCCCCACTGGATGTGGGGCTCTTTGATCACACTGTACCTTCCATGTAGTGTGCCAGATAGTCATACGGATCTTCGTGACCCTCGTAGTTCGTCAAACGACATATGCTCCCATCAGACATAACTCCTACTGGGAATCCACATTCGTTGATGGCTGCTCGGATTATACGATCGAACTGCTCGACTCTGAGCATCTTTCCTGTATACCCCAGACTATCCAACCTCTGTGAGAGGTCAGCCCAGATTTTGCGTACTGCACCGAAGAATTCTCTAGGATTCCTGTCAGTGTAAGCAGCGGTAAATTCCATCGGCGGGAACTGTTTGTAACCTTCGATGGGTTTAAGGGGTGCTACAGACTCTTCCACGGACTGTGGACGGTGGTATAGCTGTTTAGGGAATGTCACCTTCACCTCTAACCAGCTTTGTGCCAGTGTGTATGATACACGTGCCGACACCAGATAGTTTGTATTTACATCCATGTTTCTCCTTGAGTTGGTTGTGGTATTATACATCTAGGTAATGTATATCTAAGGGGTTTCCATTAACATTTTCGGGAAGGCTGCCCTTTCAGGCGTAAGTTAGAAGATTGGAGATTGGGAATTGAAGAGGGGTGGATAGGGAGAAGGGGGTAGAAGAATTCCAGAAGTTTGTAGAAGTTTGATACAAAGAACATCTTGGAGATAACCAGTTTAGTCTGAAAGAAGGATAAGTTGATTAATGAATAGATATGTGAGCCCTACCTGCCCGAAGGCAGGTAGGGACTCTGATCTCTTCTTAGATTGTTCACTTCGTGAAGACGGCTGATCCTATCAGGCTTACCCAATAGTAATCAGCGGGGAGAGCCTATGTTTATTCCATATGAGGTTCTCAGCCATGCCAATAGGGTACTGTTTGTGTGAATACCCTATAGAACTCATAGTTCCATTACTAGGAACCTTCTGAGTGTCAGCAGGAGTCTGGGCACTGTTGTAAGACCATATTTCACCTCCGGCGGAGCGGAGCCACCAGTACTGGGCAGCAGTCGTCGAATCGCTGTACCCATTCGCCAGATGCTGCCCAAGAGTGAGAGAATACTTGATGCGACTGTCATTCAAACTCGTGGCTCCGAACACCGCGAAGTTCTTATTGCACATCGCCCATTTCTTCAACCCGTACTTGTGGCCTTCCTGGTAGGGAATACCGTACCTGTTCTCATCGGCAACACCGAAGGTAATCCAACGACCGTTCGCTTCACCCGACCATTCCTCGTAAACTCCGTTGTTGGCGGCGACGCCGCCAACAATCTGATTCGTCGACATGAGCCAGACCTTATCCACGCTCACGGTGCCACCGAGGTTGCCCTCTTTCACACCGGCACGAGGATAGAAGTCGAATGCACCAGTCGTACCGTACAGACCGTTGCGGTTGACTACAGGAACGATCGCGTTGAGGAAGTCATACGCATCTTGGAGATCCGTCTTGTAGTTCGGGTTGACTTCATAGAGTCCGCACGCGTAAGGTTTGTTGGTACCGATATTGGTAACCTCCTCATACCTACCATAGAGATTCCTCTTGAAGTACGTCTTCCCTTCTACAGGAGACATATCTGCAGAACGCTTGTACTGACAATCAATGAACCCGTGGAGGAAGGACTGTCTGGGTGTACGCTGACGGGTGGTAACTGTGACTCCAGTCGTGGTTCCGGATTTTGTACCCTCGACCAGCACTATTCCACTCGCCCATCCCTGATTAGTATCAGCGATGTTCGTTTCGTTAGTGTAGGGCGATTTGTTCTTGATCGCTCCAGTAAGCATGTACGTGCTATTCCCAGCAACACCTTTGTCAATGTAGACCATCTTGTACATTTCAGCAAGCTGATCGTACTTGAGTCCGTTGTTGACAGAAGGCTGTTCCGTCCACCACTGATCACCCTCGGTGAAGACAGGCACCCAGTTCCCGTTTTCATACTTGTACTGCATGACTGGAGATGCGCCGTAATTCCAGTATTTGCTAGGCTGGTTGAGATCCAGCTTCACACCTACAGGAACACCACCATCGATCTTCGTGTAGACAGGCTGTTTGCCGTTGTGAGCAATACTCCAGTCCTTGATGCTTGTGTTCTTCAGCCAGTGGTTGGAGTCAACAGCACCAGATGTAGACGTTTCTGTGAGCCTGACATACCCACCAGAGACGAACTTGTAGTAGACTCTGGAAGTTACGAAGTTGACATCAGCAGTTTCGACGTACTCCTTGGATGTATCGAAAGGTCCGTTGAGGTAGCAGCGGACATTCGACTGACACCAAACGTGGTTACCATAGGCAACACGTTCCAGGTTGGGAGTCTTGTTGAACAACCAGACGCGGAAGTTTCCATTGACGTTCTGGATCGGACCTTCGAAGACATCCGTAGTACGGAAGCAGAAGTTGGATCCCGAACCAGCACTGCTAGCGGCACTCTTGGAAGGGCTATATGTGCTCCCAGAAGCCCAGCTCGGGGTAGCTCCGAATATGTCCTTAGTGATAGGAATGTACTCGCCACTAGCGTCGAGCGCACCCATCGTCCAGACATAGTCATTAGCTGTTTTCTTCTTGGCAACGAAGTATCCCTGACCAGCACGAATAGGAACCAGATCACCGACAGAATACGTACCCGCGTAGGTAGCCGACTGAGCCGAAGTGATGGTAACGGATGTTGCAGAGGTGAAGTCCATCTTGATCCACGACGGAGTGTAGTAGCCGCTGACGGAAGCATTGTGAGCTACACGTACACGACGATACACGTAGGGATCAGAATAGTCACCAACTGTGGTCTCATTAGAACCGCCACCAAGACGTTCATAGTAGAAGACACCAGGTTCGGACTTCTGACTTGATCCGCACGCCACCCATGTTGCCAGCCAGTACACTTTACCAGCGACGAACGTCTCATCCTGCGTAGGCATTTTGAGAAGAGGTTCGAGCGTCGGGTCAGCACCGCACACCTTGGAGAGGTTCATGTTCGGCGTTGTGGATATGCTGTAGTCCCCATCAACGTACTGTTGACACTTAGCCTTGACTTCGGCAGTCGCGTTCCGGTTGCCGAATATGCACGCGTAGATGTTGCGCAGATCGTCAGAGCAGTCGCGCATGTACACACGATACTCCGTGACGTAGTTCGTCTGCTTACTTGCAGCCGCATCTACTACATGCTTGCTGATAAGGGTTTCAGCAGGAACGAAGTACTTGATCAAGGAACTGTAGCTGGTACCAAAGATCAGGTCTTTCGTATCCTTTACCTTCCGAACTGGCATGAAGTAATCAGCCAGATGATTCGCACGAGGAGTGCAGGAACCGAGGTTCATCGTACCATCATCGATACAGTTCGCTCCCTTTCCAGTCCTCCGACAACCCGCACCCCAGGCATCCGTAACAGCTTCCAACGCCTCTGGGTTGTACATGCCGTTCTTTCCGGTGGGGTTAGTCTTGGAGTAGTACTTGTTTGAACCAGTGGATGCTGAATACAGTGCCTGTATGGCGCAGACCTTAGATGCAGACTCATACACCGTACCAGATACTGCATCACCAACGACTACAGTTTTCACTGTACCAGTATCGTTGGAGTAGTAGGTCTTGTTGGGCTGATACACAACATCCTTAGTGACGATGAAGTCGGCAGAACCCGTAGACCTACGAAGGTCGGAGCATATCACATTGCCACCATACTGAATAGAAGTTCCGCCGGGGACAACACGAGTCGCTTCCACGAACGGATTACGATACACAGTAGTGTACGGGAGTTCGCACTCACAAGGTGCGTTGGTAACAGACCACTTACCCCACGTCAGGCTAGCCACACCGTACGTTTCGGAACTTGCCGAGCCGTACTCATCATTTTCCCGATTAGCATCGAATACTGTCTCGACGTAATGGTTGTAGGCCTGTTCCTGTGCGTACACTTCTTTGTGGGGAGTCGTAGCTGTATACTCTGTGGTATTCAGCTTTATACAAGCGAAATAGACTCGGTTCAAATCACGAACGCTATCCCGAGTTGCAGCTCCTGCCCTCTCGTTGGTATCAAATACGTAACCAACGCCGTAGTGATCCCACCAGGAGTAGAGGTACTTAGACTGAAGAGTCATCGTGAACTTGACCTTCGAGTCATAAGGCTCGACGTTATCGAAGTCAACAACTTCGAAAGCCATGTCACCATAGTCGCCGTGATACGGGAGAGTGAGGATGGTTCCTATAGGGAAGTAGTCTTCCGCGATACCATTCTGCACCAGTTCCTTGATACCAGCCCAGTTGAGCAGGCAGTTCTGGTACGCGTAGTACGGAACACCCTTCTTGAACTCACGGAAACCAGCGTCGCCGATGGTCCAGTTGTCGGTGTTGTTCGGATCAACCAGTTCGTATTTGTACAAACCAGTTTCCGTATCCAGCATTCTGAAGTAGTAGTCACGATAGACTGGCTGACCTTCAGTGTCCAGAGTGTACGGATGAGCATCACTCGTGATGATGTAGTTAAAACCAGCAACACGACCGTTCTGATCGTCGTTGGTAATAGCATCATCGTCAGAGTACGGGAAGAGTTTGAAGTAGTGCTTTCTCGCACTGTTGTCCTGGAGTGTCATGCTGAATGAACCAAATGCAGCATAAGCATTCCTGGACTCGTTCGTGCAGAGAACAGTACCGTCGTTCACAGTCAGAGGCATGTGACCAACCTGATGGACGAGAACAGTCTTCTTCCAGTGGGTGATTTCAGAGCCGACGATAACATCATCGGGGTCCTCCCAGGCCATGATGACTCGGAGCTGAGTACCATCGTCGTACATGCTGATACGAATGTTCTTGCAGTTACCCACAGAGAACCGACCAACATGCAGATCCATCCAGTAATAAAGACCAGTTTCGGAGTCCTGAGCGCACTTGTAGAAGTGTGACTTGACGTAGCCGTCCTGGGAACCATCGAGCAGGTAAACTATGCCGAAGTTTTCAGCAGAAGCAGTAGGCAACTGCATGGTCACACGAGGCATGTTCTCCAGATCGAACTCAGTTGGAATCCACTCGTGATTCCGGATCGTATCCAATTGTTTCATTTGACGTCCTTCACTTTTTAAGTTAGGGGATTAAACAAGCATAACATAGAGCTAAGTTGGTTCCATTTTATGTAAACTTTTATTAAAGGAAAAGGAGCAATCCGCTTATGATCCGACAAATGTACGACCCGTTTAATTCGGTCATGTACGGGTTCGATGACTCCATCATCTCCATGATGGTTAGTCAGGCCTGTTACACAAAAGCTGAAGTCGACAGCAAGATCTCCTCTGTATTCAAGATCTGTGGTGAGAAAGCCACTGTTTCTGAACTACCTGCCACAGGCTCCATCGGCGATGTGTGGATAATCACTGAGACGCATGACGAATACACCTGGGTAAAAGCTGGCAGGTGGGAACAACTCGGACCACTTATCGATACCTCTGCTTTCGCCACTGTTGCTTGGGTTAAGGAATACCTTGGACAGCTTCCTTCTCAATACAACTCCTTTGCAGAATACTTAACAGCTCTTGCTCAAGGTATTACGTCTGCCAACAACAAAGCCCAGACAGCATTGGATAAAGCCAACGCGGCTGTTACCAACGAGAATTTCGAATCGTTCAAGTCTCAGAACACTCAGGCTATCAATAATGCCAAGAAGGCTGGAACTGATGCGCAAGCAACAGCTAACACTGCCAAGTCTACAGCGGATGCTGCACTGCCCAAGACTGAATTCGAAACCTTCAAATCCTCTAACACAACTGCTATCAACGCGGCCAAGAAGAGTGGTGATGATGCAGCTGCTGCTGTCAATAGCTTCAAGGAAGCTCAGTTAGTCTTCGAGACAACCGTCGCTTCTATAGAGAAACTCGATGGTAGTGTCAAGGTTGTTACTCAGGATGCTGTCTTCAGCAGAAGGAAAACTTACTATAAGCTTGTTGAGGAAGAATATGTTCCCCTCGTGCTTGGTACAGACTACCTTCCTACTTTGGCAGTTGCTGACTTCGAAGGAACTGTGTACGAAGATCGTGGTGTTAGTGTGAACGAGCTGATCGGTAAGATCAATGAACTCGTTGATGCTGGCAACATGCTTATTGCGGCTCACAAACAAGAGGCTGCTGCCAACGAAGGCGAATAAACAAGAGGGTGGGTGTTCGCCACCCACCCTCTAACGTCATTAAAAATTAAAGGAGTTTCTCATGGCACTTGAATTCATGAAGATCCCTGGACTCCAGAAGATCCTCACGTCTCTGGACTTTAAGTCCTACCTTATCGGTGTGGACAAACTTCCAGACTATCGAGATGCTAGCTTCTGCACCTACTCCATCACGGAGGATGCTGAGGCTAGGTCGGGCAAGATCTATTACAATCGTGTTCCTCAGGCTAAGGGTGGTTACTCGTACGACCCTTGCTCTCATACCAAGCTGAACGTCGTTGACCACCTCATGGCTGCGAAGCCCTATGAGATCTGCAAGATCAAACCAGATGCTTTTCTGGTCATTGGTAAGGATGGAGCAGGCGATGGGGCAAGTACTCTCTTCCACTACTGCACCTTCGATAACAGTGGCAAGCTTGAGACTGTCAGTCTTGATTCGATCGTTATCAGCAATGATAAATACCTGTACTATTACAGGGATGTCGAATCCAAGTCTCTCAAGCCCCTTACGTTCATTCAGACCAGTTCTGGTTTGATGATTCGTGCTCGTAGGAACTTCTACGGTAGACCTACAAGTGGCACGGTTGAACCTGGTGGACTTCCATCTCCTGCAGGTAATACATACTGGTATCTCAATGGTGATAAGTGGACTGCAATACCTAGCTCCACTGTTGGTTCAGTTGCTACCTACGAAGAGACCAACAACAGGGTTGTCTACCTTCGTGTCAAGACAGATGAAATCAACACACTCAATGCTCTCACTCTCTACAACTGCGGGTGGTACCTTGGTCACGTTAACAGCGAGACGATCTACAATGTTGACTTGAAGATGGGTGCTCTTACTGAGTACAACATCTCTGCTGGATCTCCCATGGCTGAAAGAGCTCTCAGCTACACCAACGACACTGTCTTCGTCCGTGATAAGGTCTACTACATCAAGAAGACTGACCTTGTTCTCGACAAGGTTACAGTCCACAACACTTCCAGCGAACTGGACGTTTCTATCTACAACGTCAACTGGCTGTTCAGCAACTTCGTAGTGTTGTCCAAGTCTGATCCTGAAATTGGTTATGGTGGTTATGCTTCAGTAGCTGCATGGAAAGCTGATCATCCTGACTACGAGCTCTACGAAGAGACAACCAACTTCTGGATCCAGCCTGATGGGTTCGTTGGAACTCTCACTCGTAACCACGACTGGTACGAGCGTGTAGGTGATCGTTTCCCGTACGCTGGATTTGTGGCTATCGCTACTTCCAAGTACAACGGTCAGCAGATCGGTGGTTTCTACCACGCCAAGATGAAGGAGTACCAGCTCACTGAGGATACTGTCCATCACTTCAGGTGGTTGGATGAAGATCACACCCAGGCTGAGTCCAAGACGTACTACGAGTGGAATGATGCCACTAACGTCTACACTCCCAGGGATGGTAGTCCTGGCAATCTGATCTACCGCGCGGTCGATGGAACAGACTACTTCCAGAAACCCATGACTTCTGTGTTCGAGGAAGGCGAAACCTACTACACGTACAGCAGCGGTTCTGGTTACACTGAACTCACTGGTTGGACTCCTGTGGATCCTATTCCTGGCAATGTCTTCATTGACAACAGACCGTTCTACTACAGGAACGGTTGGACGATCACTGAAGTTGAGACCAGGTATGGTGTGACTACAGACACGACAGTTGTTGCTGGTAAGCAGTACTTCATCTCCACTGGCACCAACTCCTTCAGTCAGATCGGTGTTAGGGAAGACGGTTCCGACTTCTTCACTACCACCAACGATGATGTATTCAAGGAAGGTAAGCAGTATTACTACTGCGACAGAGACAATGCCAGTAAGACAGGTCTGCAGAAGTTCACCGCTTTCGATTCCTCTGCGTACATCGGTAAGTCTATCAACTCTCAGTCGAGGACTATCTACGAACGCAACAAGGATGGTGGCATTCCTACTGAGGTCCAGATCTGTGTCAAGTTCGACAAGTATGATGGAAGATTCGATGGCATAACCATCCCGAACGATGTTGATGTCGTTGTCGAGTCTTTGAATGGTGAACCTATTCTCCAGGATGCTTATTACGAAGCCTGCAAGGGCATGTATGTCTGGGAGCAGTACTTCATCGAACGTGGCACTTCGGTTACCAAGCCCTACAATGTTCAGGCTGTTTACATCGACAGTGAGTCTAAGGTCACTCTGAACCTGATGTGGACCGATCCTAAGTTCATGCTCCACAAAGACGACCCGACTATGGCTCCTGATGCGTGGGCTAAGACGGACGTCGACCTGGAGTACGAGAAGGATGAGAACGGAGCGAAAGTCAAACGAGTCATCCGTCTCGTGTCTGAGGTTGCTACCAACGACGTGTATGCGGACAACTTCTTTACTGTAGATGGTGATTCTGCTATCACTTTCGATGGTGCTACCATTAGCAGGAGTGAGTTCTCTACTGCTGTCAAGACTGGTGTTATCAGGATAACTGCAACCGCTGTGACTGGTATTACCTCTGAGTATGTAGTTCGTCCTAGCAAGGTTGTGTGGGTCAACTCCACGAAGGGGTTCGTATCCCTTCTTGGTGGTACGGCTGTTACTGGAGTTCGCTACTACACGATCAACTCCGACGGTAACGAAACCGAACTCGCTGATGTTGTTCCCTATGTGACGGATGTAAGCTCTGACAAGATCTACATCAAGTACCAGAAGGAGATCGAGACTTACGTTGATGACGACAATGGCGTCAAACGTATGATCATCATCGGTGACAGTGCTCACAAGGACGGAACTATCGTGCCAGAGAACGTTGGACTCTTCACTCGTGTTACCGAGAACCCTGAAATAACAGTCAGGGAGATCGTTCGTGCTGGTCTGTTCGACAAACTCTTCGCTTCTGCTAGTGGTGGGTATAACCTAACTGGCGCTCTGCTTGGACAGGTTCCTCTTACAACAGCTGTAGGTAGCAACCCCGATCTAGCCAATGTAACTGTGGTTGACTCTGACGGTGTGTCCCTCGGGTACAACATCGAACAGGGTTACGTTGACGTGCTCCAGGGAGAGACTAGAGAGTACATCACTCTCGATCCTCACCATGTTTACTACACGAGGCAGAGTGTTACCGAGAAGGCGTGTAATGCTGATGAGGCAGATGCCAACAACGTCTACTACGAGTTCGCTAAAGTTGTCGACATCACTAAGTTCTACGAGGATACATCGGGTAGGTTCAGCAACACTGAGGCGAACAAGGGTATCCTGTTCTCCAGGTCTAGCGACCTCCCTCACTACAGACACTACATCAACTCCAAGAATGTGGTTGTCCGTGGAGCTACCGATCTGTTCGAAGTTGGTGTGACATACAGCGTTCGTAAGGAAGGAGTTGTGGAGTTCGTGACTCTGCATCCTGACTATCGTGGACCTGACTCTGGTGAACCCAAGGTTACCACTACTCAGTATTACTACTATACTGGAGTGGCAGGTGATCTGTGGGATGCTATCACAATGAAGTCTGCTGCTATCCAACCGGCCAATGGGGCAGTCTATTTGGATCAGCCTTCCAACGGCAAAGCTAATAGGCTGTACAAGGTAACAACTGGTACATTCGAATCCGGCAAGATCTATTACGGAAAGACCAAGACTGTTGGACAAGCTGGAGCACCGTCGACTTACAGTCTTCCGGTCAAACTCGATGCAGGGGTGGATTACGAGGTAGATGGTGATATCGCCGATAAAGCCTCTGAGACTAACCTGATCTACAGGGTAGATGTGGAAGACATCGATACTAACGAGGCTGACTTCTCTGCCTCTTGGGCTAGAGAGGATAGTACTAGTGTCGAAGGGTATGGTCTGTGGAAGTTCATGGGGTGGAAGTTCTATCCTAACAGGAAGTACTACATCCACTACAACGATACTCCTGGTGGTCCTGCTGAGTACCATATCGGGGAGAATGTGCTTGCTTGGTCCAGCGCTCATGACACTGCTGTGTACGTTGAACGTCCTGGTGTGAGTGAGTTCCTTGACGTCACTGACTTCGGTATCGATGCCCTTCGTGGTTGTACAGTTCCTCTGTACATCAAGGATAAGGCTATCGTCGACAAGAAGAAACAAGACGTCTATGTCGCATTGGACAGACCTAGACACAGTGCTACCTTCAGGTATCAATATCCATTGAACCAACAGGCATTCGTGCAGGCTTTAGGTGCAGATCCATCTAAGGTATACTGGGATGAGTCTGGCATCAGGTCAACGCTTGCTCAGTTGGAACCGACCCTTGGTGACGATCCTGATGAAACTATGTTCCAGAAGTACATGGACTATGTGGAGTTCTATGAGAATCACATCATCCCTGCGATCTCCACTGTGTTCAAGAACTGGAGAGTTGTCGGTGAAGGAGAAGGAACACGAGTTGAATTCGATACTGCTCGAGTATTCGACAAGTTCTGGATACCTTGCTTAGGCAACTTCGTTCAAGATGAAGTCTACGACCACGTGAATGGTGCGGTCATCTCTGGTATTCCTTCTGAGGATGGTGGACTTGACTTGTATGCCAAGGGCATAGGTCAGGCTCACAACGCAGAAGCACTGAAGATGGCTCGTCAGATCCACTCGTCGGCGTCTTCAAATACACATGTGGTCTGGGCACTTCGTACTTGTCCTAGGTACACTGCAGGCGGAACTCCGGTGGTGATTGCTGTTGATGCAGATGGCAACTTCGTCACTCGGAACAAGCTGACCTCTCTGTATATCGTTCCTCACTTCACGATCGCTTAAGAGATCAATACTGGCCCTCTCTACCCTTCGTGGGTAGAGAGGGTTGGTTGCTTTTATTTTTTAGGAGGTGTAGGATCTATAAGCAAGATGGCGTTGTGGTTAGTCTTAGGATTTCAGCACAACACAATGATAAACAATCAAGATTTTTCGTGGTGGAACAACACTAGATTCAGTCATCTTGCAAACTCAGAACAGATAAGGCTCTCCTGGAGGTGACTATATTGGTCCAGAATCAGATAAATTTGAAAACCACCGGAATGCAAATTGTCAACACAAATCTTCAGGACTAGCACAGGGTGTAGAAGTTAATGGATCGAATACAAATAAGCTAGCATGGCTCTCCAATGAGGTGGAAACTTCTTAATTGAAATAGGCAAAGGTGGAGGTTGGATACGTGGTGCAACAGACGGCTGGGGACTAATGCCACAAATGGAACGCAACACTGAATCCAATGGAACTAAAAGACACGAAAGGCTCTCCAGGTGGATTCGGTATTCTGTCAGCAACTCCTTGGTATGTCTACGCAGGTGGGAATGAAAATTTTAATGGCGCAGTGGTATCATCATTGATTTCCATTAATATAAACTATTTCCCCAAAGGGCTCTCCTCCACTAACTCCCAAAAAAAAATAAAAGAGCCACCAGGGTCCCCGCGGGGACCCTGGTGCTCCAACCCTTTAGTATCTACTTCTTCTTTTCCGGATCCTTGTCCTTCGGACCACGGAAACTTTCCACAGCAACTCCGATGCCCAGTATAACTGCACCCGATAGTACAACGAACCCGATGCTCAACCCGAATATCCCCAGTATAACCTTGAGTGTTTCCATCAAAATCCCTCCAGTACATACTGTACACCAGCGGGCGCATGCTCGTTGAGTGTAGATTCCAGCTCTTTCGTAATACGCGCTAATGCCTCTTGACTTATTTCTTGGTTAACTGGCATTGGTTTTCTACCATAACCACCAATTACTTCACACGATAAGATCTGAGGCTGGCTGCACTTCTGATTGAACTGGATAACCTCTTGCAGCTGTTTAAGATGCGTTGGATGAAGTCTGCTGGATCCATCGTCTCTCGTTGTCTGTTCCATCATCGACCTACACACAGGACAGAATACCCCGTGGAAGTCTTTAGTGTCGACCATCTCAAGACCTTTGGGGCTCCCACAGCAGTCACACTTCAACATCGCTACCCTCCCTTCTTTTACCATGATGCTGATGACCCCTAGAAGCCTCAGCAAGGATGGCAACGCGAAGGTAGAGCTTGTCATATCCGTTTGCAGCCTCAACCACAGGAACTTCTTTCTTCCAGAAGAGCCCTCTTTTCAGATAGGTCTCAGGAACGAAGACGTTGTAGTTGATCTCATCGGAACAGTAGTAGACAGGTGTGCCGTCAGCGATCTCCATCAGTGCATCAAGGTTGCCCTTGACAGTGTCATTAAGATCAGAGTAGTCGTACACATTGCGTATTACATACAGTGAGCCTTCAGCCCTACGATATGGGGTATTGGGCAACAATTTAATCGTATCGCCCCTACCGAACTTTGGTATTCTCATTGGTTTAACTCCTTTCAGATGATGAGTTTAACATTGTAGTAATTTATAAATGAAAAATGTAGCAGACCTCAGGCCCTCTTGCGAGGACCCGAGGATCTAGGAGCTTCCCATTTAAATCATTCTTCAGACGATGTGTCAGTCGAACCTTTACCTTCCCACGGACCAAGCTCGTCCTCCCACGCGGTGTACCAACTACGAGGTTCCGCGTAATCATCACCGAGCTGACGGGCCTCATACTCCATCGCAGTATCGTACTGCTGGAGTTCGAGAAGCACCATGATCAACTGCATATCTCCAGTGGACTTAGCCAAGCCCATAGCGAGAGCAACTTCTTTGGTCTCAGGGTCAACACCATCGCCGAACGCGGCACGGAAGGTCTTGAGAGTAGGATGCTCTTCACAGAACTCCGGATACGTGGTGTTGAGATAAGCACGAATGTTCAGAGCCGCATCGTGGAAGGTCTTCATGGCGGCACGCCAGTCAGTCTCATCCGTCGTATTGGGCACCTTCTTGGAGCGCTTCACAGCTTCCTTGATGAGACGCTCTTCCTCAAGAACCTTTTGCGCATTTTTGACGATCACTGCCATTTGATTTCTCCTTTGAAATAAGAGTTAGTATATGATAGATCTGGGCAATATTATGCACGCAAATTCTGGTGCACTACCCAAAGGGTCTCACTGTCGAGACTCATATGATTTATAAAGGAGAATATCAACCATGACCAAGCTTCTTCCTAATGAGATCGCCTGCAAGATCCCCGGTGTACAGATCGTCATGACCCTTCCTGTATTCCGTACGTCCAAGATCGAGGAGACGATCGATATCCCTGCCAAGACCTCGTATGGTCTTACTGGCGACAAGACCTTCCAGGAAGGGAAGACGTATTACACTGAAGAAGGTTACCGTGACTCCGACCTCACTTACAAAGAAGCTGAGGTTGTTGTCGGCGATCCTGTTCCTGCCAACACCTACTACGAGGAAACCTCTACTGAGGCTATAAGTGGTGCTCAGTGCTCTACTATCTACGAAAGCTACACGGATGGTGTGTGGGTCGACACTATCAAACTCCCTGATGGTGGGCATCGTCTCAAGAGCAGAGAGCACGCTATTGAGATCATCAGGACACAGATCTTCACGTACGAACAGAATGGCAAGACGTACACAGATTCGACGAAGTATCATGCTCTTGGACTGTGGTCTAACAGAGAGACTTTGAAGTACATCCCGATCCATCTGCGTCTGGACTCTGATGTCTACGGAGAGAGTCCTCGTTTGTTCCGCTAAGAAGAAAAGAAAGTGGATCCCTAGGTCGCCCTTAGGTGGGCGACCTAGGTTAGCTATTTATTCGTTGAACAGGAACTTCTGGAAGATGATGACGCACTTCCTAAGATGATCACCGACACACAACCACCCGATGATGGGTGAGACGATGATCATGATAGCAGTTACTTTCCATTTGAACTTGTCATCCTCATCTTGCCTCTGTTTGAGACACTCGAGTTCGTCGACTATTTCCTTCTGGTTGTTCTCCAACTTCACGAAGTTCTTAGCCATCCGATTCATCTTATCAACAACAGCTGCGTACTCCATTTGATGTTTGACAGCATCCTTCTCATACTTAGAGAGTTTGTTGCCGTAATCATCAAGAAGGTCGATCATCTGTCTGATGAAGACAGCGTTGTTGGTCATGAGTGAGATGAGCTTGTCTACACGTTGAGCTATGGCAGTATTATCCTTGGCAACTTGATCTTTAAGGGTGCAGAGCTGCTCCTCTATATTCCGTCTGCCCTGATCATACACACTGAACTTGTCAAGCAGGGCATTCTTGAGAGCATCTGCTCCAAGACTTTCAACAGCTTGAGTGAAGGACATAGTGCGAAGGGCTTTGGTGAGAGGATCATCAGGAAGCTCTTGCATCTGATCCTGATCCTGATGTTCGAAGTCACTCATCTCAGTAAGTCTTTCGTAGTTAGTTCATCGCCTTGTAGATGGCGTTGATGTTGAGGACAGTATTGTGTTCCAGTGACATCTGTCTTGTTGCAGCCAGGGAGTAGCTATCGAACACGAGGGCGATCTGTTTGGCAGTTTCACCAAGGTTGACAATATCCTTGTTAGAAACCAGACCAGCCTCTATCTTCCCGTCCTTGACTAATCCAACAATACCTCTGATTATAGCTTCCATCTCTGTAGCCATGTCAGCAAGTTTGTGGACATCCTGGAGTCTTGATTCAAGAGCAAGTAGTTTCTTGATAGACGCTCCGATATCAGCAACAGCAGCATAAGCCTTAGTGCACTCTATCTGATCAGCTCTATCGGAACCGAAGTCCTTCTGACATTTCATCACAGCTGGTTTGCTGGACTTGATAACAGTCTGGATGTAGTTGGCTGCAGAGGCAATGTGCTTGGTAACAGACTTGTCTCCATTGCTAAGCTGAGCGAAGACTTCCTGCAGAGCAGTCTGCATCGTCCTTGCAGTCTCGATAGCGTTAAGCTGGATGTAAATCAGACCAAGAGTATCGATAGCTTCACAATAGGTGGTTGTCATACCCGCAGGCGCATACACCTTGAGGTTAGCGGGGAACTGTCCAAGCGAGTTGCTGACAACACTGACCTTCATCCTGTTGGACTGGACGAACTCACTCAGCTCAGACCTCTTGAGTTTTTTGTGAAGCTTGGTGACGTTGGTCACGAAGGTTGCCAGAAGCCCAGTGAAAGTATCCGCAACAGCTACCAACGCTCTTCCGAAGATATTGCCAGCAAGTGATTCCTGAGATTCAACAGGAAGACCACGGATCTCAGCAAGAGCCGCATCGACTTTACTACTGACTTCCGTATAGAGGGGCATAACTCCTAGATAGGGATCAGTAGCAGAAGTGATGAAAGATGATTTAAGTTTCATAAAACTCCTTGTAAACTTTAGAGTGGACTATAAAATTGCAGAACCATCCTTCTCCCACAAGGGGAGAAGGACGATCCTAGCATTTGTTTAACCTTCAGTGGTAACAGCAGCTTTCTCTTCCTCCTCTTCAGTTGGAGGAATATAGGCTTTGGTGCACCTCTTGATCTGGGTGTACAAGAACTTGATGAGAGTGTTTCTAACTGCCACCATGTTCTTGATGTGTTTCACCATGATCTTCTTGTCCACCTTCATGCTATCTTTCTCTTGCTTGCTGTAGACAGCTTTGATAAGAGTCTGATAGTGCATGTTGATGGAGACAAGCATCTTGGACTTGTTCACGAGATCTATCTGACGGATGAGCTCTTCTGCCAACTGTTTCCCGTTAGCACTCCAATTCACTTCCTCCACAGTCTTCTTGAACTCTAGAGGAGATGAGACATTGGACTTTCCTTTCCCCATACCCCAGTCGCCCATCTTGAACTTATCCATGTGAACGACACCATCTTCTCGATACTCGATACCAACATCTTCGAAGTCCTTGCCTATGTACTCTTCCAACTTGATAACATCGCCACCACGGAGTTTGGCAAGTATCTCATTGGTAGTCTGAAGTGCGACCATAGCCAAAGCTAAGTCTTTTGGAAGCACAGCCTTGATAACCGTCTCCTGATCGAGGTGATCGAATACTTCTGCACGAAGCATCTCCTTGAGTTTCTTGGACATAGTTTCCTGATGTCCGAACATCTCAAGAACTCGATCCTTGGTAGCTTCCCATATTTCCTTAAGGCCTTCTTCTGAACACGTGATCCCGTCGGAAGCCAAGTAGAGTTTAAGGTTCTCTACACTTGGGTTGAACAACTGAAGTTCTTCATTGAAGTTCATTTTAAACACATTCCTTTCTTGCGTATCTCATTCAGAGCCCTGAAGAATATGGACAGAAGCTCATGCCTGATGGCATACAAGTTGGCGATGGTGAACAGCAGATAGAACTTGGATGAGTCTCCATGAACCAGGTCAAGCAAGACATTGACATCAATGTTCTTAACCTGTCTGACGTAGATGTCGACGTACTTAGAGTACGCTTTAGCCCATTCGTGTTCATCTAGAGTCTGTATGTAAGGCAGAGAGTTAATATCCCTGCTCCAGCCAGACTTTCCAGAACCAAACCAGCCTTTAGTAAGCTTCCTTATATGAAGGTTGGAAGTAATACTCTTATTCAGAGCGACATCCTTCTCCCAATCGTAGTTCTTATCGTACTGGAAGAGAGCTACACCTTCATCATTAAGAGCCTGGATGTTGGTGATATGCCCGCCTTTGAACGTGTACTGTCCATCCGGAATAGTGTACTGCATACCGTTGTAGGTAAAGGTATACGGAACAGTTTCGTACTCGTCGTAGGAGAACTCAATGACAGTTGAGTCCTGTCTAGAGAAAGTAGAGGGGAGTCCATACTTAGCCTTGAGAGTACCAGCTAACAGTTCATCCTTGTAGCTCTGGATAACCTGCTCTCTAGTGGCATTAAGAGGAACTCCAGTTACGAAGTCTACGAAAGAAGGATTGAGTTCGCTTTCGAGAACAGAGTCTTCATAGACAGTGAATCCGAAGTCTGCTATGATGTCACCAACGTGGTAGTCTTTGTCTTTCTCAAGGATGACATATTCTCCATCCTTGAGTTCGTAATAGAGTTTGAGATCTTTGAAAGACCCATCCTCAGTTACTACCTTAGCGAGTCCATCGAACCTGAACAAGTTACCTGATGGACTTTGAACAGAACCACCCATCCACATAGATCCAATTTGACGAATCGTGAACTGTTGATAGGTTCCAATAGTGAAGTCTATCTTGGTATCAGAAACGATAGGTGTCCACTTACCGATAGTGTTATCACCAGTACCAGCAGCCTTGCCATAGGACTTCTCTAGAGCTATGCCTGCTCTAAGAAGATCCTTGTCCTCACCAAGCATTTGCATGGTGACTTCATCACCTTTGAGAATGTGTCTGAGGTAGTAGTTGATCTTATCGATAGCTTTGACTATGTAAGTTGTATCTCGTTTGTCGAGCAACCACAAGATCCTCGAATCATCTGCTTCCCAGAGTTTGAGTTTCTCCTGCAGCAAAGTAGCATTCAGCAAGTACTCGTTCTGGAGTTTGGGGAACTGGAGTTGGAATACTTTCCATGAAGTAGGGAACTCTAACTCACAGGTGATGGAGTGATTGATGAGCTCTTGAACATATAGTCTGACACTGGAGATCATAAGAACCCTCCTAAAAATAAAAGTCATAAAATTGAGGCACCTCTACCCACACAAGGTGGGTAGAGGGTTCGCAACGTGAGGGATTTATTTCTTGCCAGTTGTTTCGGATGCCTTCTTGTTGGCACCATTGAGACACTTGACCTGTTTGCCGAATGCGCGGAGGCACTTGGCGTAGCAGGCGTAGGCAGATGTCTCAGCACGGCACGCCATCTTGGCCATACTGAACGCAGAGCCGATCATGTTGCCTTGAACGTTGAGAGACTTGAGTCTCTTCATCAGTTCACCAAGACGAGTAGCTTTACCTTTATTGTCAAGGAAGTACTTGGCGAGCTCAACAGCAGCTGTAGCTGTCCAGCCAGCAGTGGAGAGGACTTTCTTCTCGCGCTTGAGAGCCTCGTCCATGATGGTAACCTTACCGTCTTCAGCCTTGAGGATGTTGTTACTCTTGGCAACGAACGCAGAGATGTCCTTGTTGAGGTTCTCTGCAACGTTCTTAAACTCGTTGGAGTTGTCACCTTCTGCCGACACACCAGTTATCTTAGCAGTCGAAACCAAGAAGTAGTTCTTGACATCAACATGCTTCGCGACGAATGCATTGAGTCCCTCGCATGCCTCCCTCAGATTCTTGACCTGTTCGACAGTGAGCGTCTCCTTCTCAGCAGAGAAGTCGATGTCGTTACCTTTGGTATCGATGATCTTCTGTGCCTGAGCAGAAGCCATGTTAAACAGTTTGGCGAAGAAGTTGGCAATAGTGTCGATGATGTTGGCGATGAACTTCTTGAGTCCTTCCCAAACTTTGGTCATGTTGTCCTTGATAGCTTCTTGAGCTATCTGAGGAGTAATAGCTTCCGTGGCATAACCCGTGAGCTGGGTAAGATCTCCACCAGCGTTGAGCTGCTCGATAGCTTCCTTCGTGTAGAAACCATCAACCAGAGCAGCTGCCAGAGTGTGAAGGTTCTCGAGTACAGCGAAGACCTCATCGCAGGCTTTGTCTTGAGCAACGAGTTCCTGATAGAACTCTTCTGCAGCCTGGACTTCGTTGAAGATGTCAATAGCTTCCTGAGCAGGTTCGAACTGACGTTCGTTGCTGGGAACAGTAGTTCCAGAAAGTGCGTATCTGTTCATTGGATTATTCTCCTTGTGAAATTTTGGCAATACCTTTGTCTTTAATTGCCTTGATGAGTCTGTCTACAAATGGTGCAAAGCCTTTTTCTCCTGCAGTCAGGGTTCCCATGTTCTTGTTGACTTGTACAGCAGAGTCGTCGAAGAAACAAATCATCGAACAACCTTTCTCCGATGTAACCGGAAGTCGTTCTCCAATGTACTGTTCTGTCCAGTCTTGGATGACTTTCTCAACCTGTTCGAAAGTAAGTCCATCCACAGCTCTAGACTCAGCAGAACATCTAGCCGTGAAAATCTTGCACTGAATACCAACAGCTCTCAGTTTCTTGATAAGGTTGACCATTGCTGATATTGGGTTGCCGATATGCTGCCAACCTTTGAACTCGGTGTACTCAGCAACAGTCCCGTCTAGATCAAACCCAACCCACCCTTCAGGAAGCTGTTTGGCATTCGACTCTGTTGATATAGAGTATTTAAAGGACATAAGATCCTCCTATCATGAAAATCATAAAATGTGTTATAAGGTGAAGGATGTAATGTCATGACGTATAAGTGGGATGGGAGTCCGACGATACATCCCTACGAGAACGGTTTACCAAATGCCGCTGCTGTTCGCAAAGAACTAAAATGGCTCTCCAGTTAGAGAGGTGGAATAGAACAACAAGGAAAACATAGACAGGAAGTAAATTGTGTTGCTGGTGCGTGGTGGAACTATGGAGGACTTGATTCATATATGAATCAACCACCATGTGGATTGATCGTACACCCTAGGCTCTCCATCAGGAGGTGGGTTTCTACAAGTGCAGAAACTAACAGAGACGTATGTAAACGTAATAGCTGGCGGACCTCCTGGAACAGCGGGGTATGCACAAGGCATCTATCCGTTATTTGACGCATCGGGTTACAATAGGCTAGGAAGGCTCTCCTGAGGTGAGACTGTAAAAGATGCCAGCAAAGAAAACACTTATTACGTTTGTGAACTATGGAGGATAGATGATTTAGGTCAACCACAAGCACCTGAAGCATATGGACGAGATTGGGCATCTGGTTCAACTATCCTCACCAGGCTCTCCAGGGAGGTGAATACAGAAACGCTGCGAATGGAGAAATACAATGGCACTATGTCCCAACTCTCCTTAAGTGGATAAAGACGGATGGAGATTATTGGAAGTACAGTAACAATATGTCCTACACGGAATGGCTCTCCGCCGGAGGTGAAATATGGTCTTACAACAGTGCCCAGACTCCTGCTGACACTCAGAAGGTTCCTAGTAATGGAACTATGAGTTCTATAGGGTATTCACACAAACAGTACCCTATTGGCATGGCTGAGAACCTCATATGGAATAAACATAGGCTCTCCGAACAAAAAAAGAAAGGACCCGCAAGGGTCCTCCCTCGGGAGAAGCGAAAGCTTCTCCTCACCAGTACGAATCGCCGTCATCTTCGGGCGGCATGAGCGACTTGATCATCTTGGAACGGTTGTTCTCAATACCGTTTCTCCAGCTGATGTACGTCTCTATGACCTTGTCAGCGAGGTCGATAGATATCGCTGTCTGGGTCAACAGCTCGTACGCATTCTCCAACTTGAGAGTCGTATCGATCGCGCCTCCGAATATGTCGACGTTGAACGTGGGATGTTCACCGATCTTGCGGATAAGGCACTGCCGCTCTGCAGATCCGTCAGGGGAATGAATGTTCTTATACTTGAGATCGAAGCCGTTCCTAGACATGGTTTCACCACCAGGATCGTCTCCAAGTTTCTCAGTTATTTTAACATACCTTCCACCATCGGCAAAGTGCAGTTCGGAGATAGCCGTCCCACCTTCCATCTCAAAGATTTCGCAGAGCTGCGTATAGCAATCCCGTTCCTTCTCCAGGCAAGACGTGAGCTTTTCAACCACGATCTTTCCTAGTTCAGGTATACGATTCGTATACTGCTCGTCGAGCTTCTTGATGTTGTCGAGCGCTTCCTTGAACTTGTTGCTGTCCATCGGTTGTTTCCTTTTCTTTAGGGGGTTAATGTTTATGACACCCTAGTAATGTATATCCAACCAGTTTCGATTAACACAAAAAGTAAAGTACCACTCTACCTCCCACCCGGGAGGTAGAGCAGCACTAGACTTTGTAGTCAGTCTAAACTGTTTAGCTTTCGAGTCCGTTGATGAACGTGAGGAGCTCGAAGAGAACCTCTTCCGAAGTCCACTTCTGCTTCTGATCGTTCAGCTCCCGGACCGTCGCATCGTTCGACTCCGCGTCGTGGATGTTGTAATCCCCGTTCTTGTTGAAGGAGAACTGCACCATGATGGAGTCACCCGTCTTCGACACCTCGACCTTCGAGACCCAGGTCATATCGCAGAAGCGAGCTTTGCTGGCACGAAGGCCATTGATGCTCACCTCTGGAAGAGACTTTGGATCACACGGAAACTCGACCATTCCGATCGGGTATTCCGCATCGTCGATGACCGCGTAGTTGGATCCCTTGAATTGACCCTGCGCGAGCAGGAGACATTCCTCAGGAAGCCCTTTGACCGTTTCCCGCTTGATGTAACGGGGCTGGTTGAATGTTGACTTGAGTGTTTGCATTTGTCTTTACCTACCTTTCTTGATTTGAATTGGTTAGACTAGACTACACCCAAGTAATATATAAACCAACAAAAACGAATGACTTATTTCAGCATCGTTCCCCTGCATTTGCCAAATTGCTGTTCGCCTCTGATGAAATTGATCAGCTCTTTCATGGTATTGCATTTGTTGACATCATCTACGAGGAAGCCGATATCGAAGAACTTACATATAGCTGTGGACAATTCGCTACCGACATTAATAGGCCAGTACTTGCCGAAGACTCCCTTGGTCGTATGATTAGTGAACGTACAACCACTAAGGTTGTACTTCATACACATTTCCTTAAACTTAGAGATGGCGAACTGATAGTTCTCGTCCTTCTCTAGATCAGGGTCAGCTTGTTCGTCTTTCTCTGACTCTTCGGGCAGGTGAGCTATCACGTCGTTAACTATCCTCTCTATTGCTTCCTTGGTTCCATCCAAGGTTAGCATTTCCAATTTGTATTGACAGTCTTTTCCTTCTGTAAAGAAGGTGTAGAGATCCTTGGCTATTTGATCTGACTCCTCTTCTGTCTGCAGTCTGCCTTTTGGATTATACTTCTTCTTGCGGTTGAGGAAGTAGTTCAAATTAGTAAAACTATTAGCTACGTCATAAACTACCCTGTCAAACGAAGCGAAATCTGTAAGAACCTGATGGTCTTTGCACTGCCTCAAGTAGAAGCTGTTGAGATAGATAGGAGAATCTGTAATAAGAACATCAGCCCCACCTCTACACCTGTTCATCCTGTAGAACTGTTTGCCTAGAAGATAGAGTTGACTGCCATCCTTGAATGGAGCAGGATTCTCTTCCCAGACTTTGTCCTTAGCGAACTCAGTAATAAGTTCTGCATTGACCCCTTGCCACTTGAGCTCTTCGAAGACTCCTGCTGCGATAGTTGACTTACCTGTACCAGGAGCAGCGATAAGGTTGACTACTATTGGCTTAATCATGATGGTTGTTGTCCTTTCTAAAGGAATGTCTATCGATGGGAAATAAATACTGGAGGTGGAATGGGGGCCAAGATAGTGAACGACAGTGGATACGGACCAAGTCATAATTACAATCCATCACCGTGTGAGTTGTTTTACGATTGGTATTCTGGTTATTACTTTACAGATAAATTAAGGCTCTCCGTGTTGGAGGTGGCGCAGACGAATCACAGGCTTGTTGGTTATGGCGGGTGTTCGGAAACAATATGGATGAGATTGTACAACCAGGGCTTGCTTCAACATCCACAAGGTTCGAGAAATCAATATCCTACAAAGCTGTAAATAGGCTCTCCAGAGAGGTGAGACTTCTCAATCCGATATTCGCCAACAACTGTGGGGAACAAACTGCCTTTACGTAATGGGGTACGATAGTAACTATGGAAGAATAGAGGGATACTACTGGGCACCACGTATTGAATCAGAGCGGGTTAAATATAGGCTCTCCTTTATCAGGAGGTGGAATACAAAATCAATGGAAGGTAGATTACAAAGAAGAATGCTCTCAAACGTGGTTGATTTGGGCAAATGGAAATTGGTCTAGTGGTGATCCTGGGAATCATGGTAGACAACCGATGGATAATGTAGTAAGGCTCTCCGCCGGAGGTATACCTAAAATCTCTGAAGAAAAACATGCTCAGTGGATGTTGACAGTGTGGGGCATTAATGGTATAGTTAGAGATAACTGGAGTGGGTCTAACAATGGCTCTGGGTACCCTAGTCGTAATGAAGATAGGCTCTCCAGTTTGGTATATAGGTGTATACAACCATCATTCGCAAATCTATTACATATTTACAGATATTACGACTCCGTACAGAAATTCTGGAGATGTGTATTATGCTGATGAAATTGGATGGCCCTTAGCTACTAGACAAAATAGGCTCTCCAGGTGAAGCTACGCATCCAAGTGCTATGAACTCAGCATTTGGTTCCACTGGTGGATATGTAAATTCTAACTACACAATATCAGCTGCTACGTTTGAGCAAATATCGAACTGGCCAAATGATCCTCTATACGTAAGAGATCATAGGCTCTCCGAGGTGAGCGTAGTGGAGGTCAAGTAGCTGGCAACATCGGTCTTACTCTAACATCAGGATTTAGTGCATGGGATAAAACATGGAATATCGATATCGTATCGCGACAATATGGGCTCTCCAAAAGGTGATGGAACTAGGATTCATTACTTTCTTGAAAGTGTTTGGGTAGCCCAGCCATGTCAAGGTCAATTCGACCAAGGCCTGAGATCCGAAGGAAACAACACATATCCAGCTAATGAAAAATACCACTGGCTCTCCAAAACAAAAAAATAAACCCCTACCCCACCGTGAGGCGGGGTAGGTGGTTCGTTCAGATATGCATCACTGCAAGTCTTACTTAGGCATTGAGCGCAGCCTTCTCAGCGGAGAGAATGAGCGCGTTCTTGCCACGGCACCAGTTGAACTGAGCCTGGAGCTGCGAGGTGACCGTAGCCGAGAACTTCTGGATGTCCATAGCGAAATTGGCCGTGGCATACATGAAGTTACGGAAGATCCGGTTAGCATCACTCGAGGCCGCGAAACCAGTACCCTCATCACCCGTCTTCTTCATGTCATCGGCGATCTTCGAGATCACAGAATCAGACACGACGTCCGGATTGACGTTAGCCCAAACGCTGATGAAGTCCTGGAGCTGCTTGCGCGAGTTCCAGCCGAGCTGGGTGTTGGAACCCTTCTGCTCGACCTTGGAGATCGTGAGACGAAGCTTTCCAGCCTCGTTAGCATCCCAGTTCGAGTCAACCTTGACGCCAATACCGAGGTACACTGCCATGACGTCCTTGATCTTGCGGATCTCGGCATACACAGCATTGAGTTCCTTCTCGGCCATAGCCTCAAGGCTACCCTGACCACCATCCTTCTTGAGCTGCTGTTCGATAGCAAGCCAGCCCTTCTTGGACATAGCTGCGGCAGCAGAAGCCTGACGACGGCAGAACTCCATATCCTTGGCGTAACGCTTCACTGCCTCAAGCGCACCCTTGTAGGTGCAAGGAGCAGTGTTCGGAGCCGGAGCCGGAGCAACCTCAACCTTGGCGACTTCCTTAGCGGCAGCCTCCTTCTTAGCCTCAGGAGCAGCCTTAACGGCCTCCTTAAGCTCGGTCTTGGCCTTCTCGGTCTCCTCAGGGGTCGAAGCAGCAACAACCGCGTCAGCCTGCTTCTCAACACCCGCAGCAGCCGTCGCCTTGGCAGCGGCTTCAGCCTTGGGAGCTTCCGATTTGTTCTTGGTGAAGAGATTCTTCAGCCAGTTCCAGAAGCGAGAAGCATAGTCCTTGATCTTGGCCCAGAGTTCCGCGAAGAACTTCTTGATCTTCTCCCAAACGCTGTCACCAGCGGCCTCGATAGCCTTCTCCCACTTCTGGTCGAGAGCCTCAAGAGCCTCTTCGCCCATCGACTCGAGAGACTCGAGCGAGGGAGCCTGGAGATTGAGCGCAGCCTGGAGCGATCCATCCGAATCGAGAATGCCGAGCGACTCCTCACCCACACCGAAGGTAGAGATCGTGTCGAGAGCGGTCTGGAGGGACTCCAGAACCATCTCCGCTTCAGCGAGGTTACCCTGGCAGGTAGCGATGTCAGCAAGAGCAGCATTCATCCCCTCGACAGAGTCAAGGATCGATTCAGCTGCCGGCTTATCGAACGTAGTGGAGCTGATGGAATACTTAAGTGCCATATTCCACCTCCTTACTTCGCCAGATCGGGGTTAGCCTTGTTACCCATGTTCGCAAGCGTCACCATCGTGTTCGCAGCGACCGACACCAGCGTGTTGTAGATGCCGATGTACTGGTTGGCACGAGAGACGTCTTCCTTGCGAGTCTTCGCGAGCTCACCCGGAGCCTTCTTGGCTTCATCGGACGCACCATCAGCCTTAGCCGCATCTTCAGCAGCCTTGATAGCATCAGCGAACGCCTTGTCGACGCCACTAACAGCTTCCTTGGCCTTGGAGCCAATAGCGCATGCAGCGAAAGTCTTGGCGATACCGTCGGCCTGGGAAGCCCAGTCACCAACAGAGATCTCCTTCTTCTCGAACACAGTCGCGTAGTCCTCGGACTTCTCGATCTTGTTGCCCTCACCGAGCTTGAGACCAGCAGCCTTCAGAACCTCAGCGGACGGAGCAGGGAAGGAAGCCTTAGCAGCCGCCTTCACGCAATCGAGGATCGCGTCAGCAGCCTTAAGAGCAGCACTAACCTGCGCAGGCGAGAGCATCTTCGCCTTCTTGTCCTTGGGAAGGTACTTGAACACGCCCTTCTTCTGAGCCTCGTTGACGATACGAACAGCCTTGGCGTTCTTATCGAAGAGCTCCTTGAACCAGCGCTTGATCTTCGCCCAGAGATCCTTGAGGAACTGGACGAGCTTGCCCCAGTACTCCGAGAGCTTGCCCTCGAGGCCAGAGACATAGTTTTCCTTGCGGACCTTCTTAACAGCGGCACCGAGAGACTCAATCGCCTCGAGATCGAGGTTCTCGAGACCGAGAATCTGATCGAGCTCGTTACTGCCATTGAAGACGGCCATCGTAGTCGCCGTCACGCCGAACTTCTCGATCGACTCAACAGCGGACTTGCAGTTGTCCATCGCCATCTCAACTTCGGCGACACGACCTTCGGCAGCAACGACCTGCTCGTACGCGTCGCTCAGACGGAGGTACGAATCAGTAAGCGCCTCGGTCGCAGCAGCGAAGTCGAACTTGGAAGCGACAGGCTTCTGCGTAGAACCGATAGAATACTTCATTTTACTTGTATCCTTATTGTTGTTTGTGCTGACATGCATAAAATATAGTAGCTATGTACAGCACCGCTTAGGGTTGGTTGACATTAGGCACTTCAAACTTGGGTGAAGGAGGCTCCACAACATCCCACCCTTGTTTCGAATGGTACTGGAATTTGAATCCCAGCAGTTCGAACATCCTGATGAACTTGAAAATATGCTCGTCACTTCCGTTTGCAGCTTTCACCACACTGTAGAGCAAGAACCTTAGATTTGAAGTGTTGATCAGCATATCACTGTTCTTCCAGATACAAGCACGAATGAAGTCCTGAACTTTACGTCCAACCTTGATGTCAGACAGATTGTCCAGCACATCCTGCCAGCTATCTGAGTCGGCAAGATCAATGACGGTGTTCTTCTTGGTCTCGGGTGGTTGTTTCGGTTCAGCAGGAGACGGCGTCTCTGCAGCAGGTTTCTTTTTCAGCATTTCACTAATACGGATGTCATTCCACCTAGATTGGATAATGTCAAATGCACTGTCTAATGATCTAGTCGGAAGACACACATACCTGTTGCACTGAAGACGCACCTTGCTCACATCATCTTTGTCAGTGTATAACTTGCAACCGAAGATCAGACCAATGTCATAATCCGATTGGGTTCTCTTAACAGTATCGGAGAGTGCTTTGATGAGATCGTTACCTGTCATCAAGTAGGTGTAGATGTCATTAGGACTAAATGGTTTCCTTGTGATTTGTAAACCATCTTCAATACCAGGCACCTCGCCTATCTGCAAATCCTCAATGTTCTTCTTGATCAGGTAAACTGTCTTGCAGTTATCGTCGATAAAGACAATGGATAGCTTGGAGGTATCGAATGTCACTACCTCACAACATCCCTTCTTCAACGTCACGAAGTCGTTAGGATGTCGCATCTCTACTGGTGATACAGTGACCGTGAACTTACGATCATCAGGAATAGTTTCATCTTCCTCATTCTCATCAACACTGACAGCTTCCAGGTGCCTCTTGGCTTCTGACAAGGAAGGTTCTACTACATCAACCTCGAACCAGTATTGCGGCCAGCTAAGAGAACCTTGTTCCTGTTTGGACCAATATAGTCCGTACACTCTGCAGATAGGTGTTCCTTTAAGCTGTTCTTCTTTAAGATGAGCTATCGAACCTTTGACCAAGTACAGGTCGTTAAGGTAGAAGTGGATCTTGGATCCCTTCTTGATATTGACATCTGTCGTGTAGTGCTTGATAATGAAAAGTCTGCGATCCTGGGTGATAACTAGTCTAGCATGCGACATCAAGAACGACTCTGTTGTTACATCTCCTAGACCATATACTCTGGTATCAGGATTGTACGCTTTGACATTAGCGACCCTAAGCTGGGCTCTGTGGGGATCATTAACCATAGAAAACTCCTTTTTTCAAAAAAGAAAGAGAGGGGCACGGGCTCCTCTCTTCCACATATCGCGCTTCTTTGTTACGATGCATCCTGAGGATCAAGGACAGCACTGGCAGCCTTGTTGAAGATCATGCAGTTGTGCATAACCTTGAGAGCTGCGAAGTGAGACTCCTTGTCGATATCACCACACAGTTCACCTATGACAGTGATTGGAGTATTCGGGAACGCCGCTCTCAACACAAGTGCATTAGACACAACACAGATGGATGTGCAATAACCGCAAAGAACGATCTCTTCGATGTTCTCCTGGGTCACACAAGCATTGGATCTAATGATACTAACTAGCTGATCTGTGCCAAATGCCTCCTTCATGATCTGATGTCCACGTGGGATGTTCACAAAGTGCATTGCGTCAGTGGTACGGCTCAAACCTTCGATCAACCGATGACCTTCTGTTTTGATGATGCAGTGTTCAATTGGGAGGTTCTTACCTTCGTACGTTTCAGCGTACGCTGTGTGACAACACCCAGCATCCTTGCTCGGATAATGTGTGTCGAGAGTAGCGAACATCGCATATCCGCGTTTACGACACTCATTAGCGAACTCGACGATCTTCTGGTGGTTAGGCTCCTCAGGGTAAGCATACGGAAGAGCGCCTCCCTTCACGAAGTCATTCTGAACATCGATGAATACGACAACTTTCATGTTGGTTCTCCTTATTGTGGGTTTACGACGTAGTTAGGATAATCCTCGAAGAGCACTCCGGGGATATCGATGATATCCGATTTGAACTTGTTCCACTTGTACTTCTCGTTGACGATCTTGACAACCTGTTCATCTACCACGGAAGCTCCGTAGCGAATGTACTTGTCAACGTCGGCGTACTTGACACCAAGGTTGTCTTCGTCGGTTTTACCAGAGAGTCCATCGGCAGGTGTCTTGTCCACCAGATGAGCAGGAAGGCCCAGCTCATGTCCAATTTGAACAACCTCGGTTGCAGTAAGCCCACGCAGAGGAGCGAAACTTCCGGCTATATCACCGTACAAAGTTCCATATCCGAGTATAGACTCACTGAGGTTACTGGTGTTGACGACTATGCCACCAACCGCCTGGGCAACGTAGTACAGCGTAGCCATACGTATCCTGGGCGGAAGGTTGGTATCAGCAACAGTTAGTCTCATGCCCCTGATAACATCATTGGTGATGATCTGTTCTCTGAGGTTGTTAGCAGAGGGGCCGATGTTTACGGTTATCTTGTCGATACCGAGGGTATCTGCGATCTCGTGAGAGTCGTCGATATCCGGCTGATCCCCGCAGGGCATCAGAACACCAATGACGTTCTCCTCTCCGCGGTACTTGGCATAGAGTCCCGCAGCAACAGTGGAGTCCTTACCACCACTGATGCCAATGACCCATCTGGTATTCAGAGGGAGATTGTTCTTAACTCTCCAGAACTCTATTCCTGAACAGATCTTGGTGATAGCTTCTTTTGGATTGAACTTAAACGGTTCTTTCATTTTGTTCTCCTTGTTTATAATGCGATGGGTGTTTGCGGTAGTTGTCATAGAGGAACAAGGCAGTGCACATCAGTGCAGGCATAGACTTATCCTCAGATTGATCCGTGTTGTAGGCCCTGCTGAACAACTCGTCGATGGAGTGTCTAGACACTGACAACTTCTCGTGCTCGTCCAGGTGTTGTGGAACAGTTAAACGTTTCACTTCATCTAGATCGAGGAAGAAGTAGTGCATGTAGTTGGTCATAAAGGCAGGATTGGTAGGAACCTTGCCAAGGTAGACCAACTTATCGATGTCTGCAGCTACGATACCAGTCTCTTCTTCCAGTTCTCTCACCGCAGCCTTTGCTGGCGGTTCGTCACACTCGACCATCCCACACGGGAACTCAACGAATTCCTTCATGAGTCCATAGCGAAGCTGCTTGACAGTGACGAACTTGTCTCCATCCTTGACCAGGATAGTTACCCAGTCGTTAGAACGGATTTTGACTGGTTTGAAGTCAAGCTCCTTAACGTAGCTCTGAGTAAGATCGAAGATGGCTGTCGAATAGAGCAACCTGTCCTCACCTGTTACACTGGAGATGTAATCTCCAACGTTGGAGAACTGCTGTCTGATCTTGGTTGCAGATACTTCATCGTACTTGGGATCGATAGAGATCTCTTCGTGTTCGATGTCAGCAACAGCTGGGTTGATAGGAAGATTCCCGCGTCTTACGACAACCAGCTTAGCTAGTTTAAGGATATCCTCCCAGTTCGTCCACATCTTGAACATGTTGAACTCATCAAGTCCAATAACTACCTTGAACTTTTTGGGTATCCTCTCGGTGCCCAGGAGACTACACGTCGACTTACCGCGTATAAACGAAATCAGACAGTCGATGAATCTTCTCCTGTGCTGGTAGACCTCTTTGAGGGCTTCGTCGTCAATCCTGTCGAAGTTCATGATCTCGCATTCATCCACCATCCATCTATGGCAAGATAGGGTGGAGGTGTTCTTCATGATCCTGTAGATCGTGTGAATTCTTTCGACTCCAGTCAACCAAGGTTTCTTGTCAGCTCTATGCCAACAGACCACAGAAGGAACGATGGTCACGTGATCTGCAATACCTTGGCTGATGATCTCTTCTACGATCGCTCTGTGGGCAACAGTGAACGGATCGGCTGTTACGCCGAATATGGCTTCTGTAAGCATGTGCACTTCCTTTCGGATATAAAAGAAAGAGGTAGAGTCATAAGACTCTACCTCCTCTGTAGTTTACTATTCGTGTGTCAGGCGCCAGTCGATGGCGCGTTTGAGATACTCGACGTACTCGGCGTCTTTGCACATTCCCTTGCCTTCAACATCAGAGAGTTTGGCAACCGGCGATCCGTTGCACTCCGTGACTTTCATCACGATGTTGAGTGCATCGGGAAGTGGGTTGGACCAGAACGTTCCGATACCGAATGCGACCTTGCACTGATCTTCGAAGTGTTTCTTGATCTCGTGTGCTTTCTCCAAGTTCAAGCTGTCGCTGAACAAGAGAGTTTTGGTCTTAGGATCGATACCAAGGCTCTTATAGTGAGCGATGATCTTTTTACCCCACTTGAATGGGTCGCCAGAGTCATGACGAACGCCACTGAAGAGAGTTGCATAGGTCAGGTTGAAATCCCGAAGGAAGGCATTGGTCCCAATAGTGTCGGTGAGAGCAATGCCATTCAGGATCCCGTACTCCTTAACCCAAGCATCCAGTGCGTACCAGTTGGAGTAAGCAGGGTTGTGTTTGTGGTTACCCTGTCCAACACACATGATGAACTCGTGGGCTTGAGTGCCGACGGCTTTGAGGTCGTACTTGTGAGCCAGGTATACGTTGGAGGTACCCACGAACCCAGGAAGTTGACCCTCTTGTTTTGCGAACAGCAGTGCGCTGATCAAATAATCCTGCATTGCTCTCGAATACCTACGGCGCATTCCGAATTCGGAGAATGTTCCGATGTCGAATACTTTATTCTTGCCAGATATCTGCAAGATGTGTTTCTCCGTAAGATTCTTGAACTCTTCGTTCTTCATGCCAGGACCGTACTTGAACGCGAAGTACACTTCATTGACGATAGCCAAGATGGCGATCTCGTACATGGAAGTGTTGAGCCAAGTTCCACAGGCCTCTATACAGAGACCGCAGTCGTTGTAATCATTGCCAGTTGCGCAGACGATGATCTCCTCACGACGAGGATGCCAATACCTCAGGAAGTCAAGGTAGTCCTTGTGTATCCACGGAAGATTGACCCCTAGCCACGTCAACTCAACTTCGGTGAACCTGAGGGTGCAGTAGTGTTTGATCTGTTCCCTGATCTCCTGAACCATCTCCTCGGTGAACTTGACGTTCGGATTTCTACAACGGAACGACCAGCGAGTGGTGTAGTTGTTGAATTGGTGGAAGATGCACTGACCCATGCTGAACTTGTAAGCATCGGTCTCTAGAAGTGATTTGACGATAGGTTCTAACTGCATGATTTAATCCTTTCTGTACTTGATGGTGATAACTACTTTTTGATCCACTCGTCACGTGTTTCTGAGATCAGTTGAGCAATGTCAACGGCCAGCTTCTTGTACGTCTGGTTCTCAAAACACATTCCGAGGAATTGAGCCTGCTTGGAATAAGCAGTTAGTGCTGCAATTACACAGGCTCTTTCATCTGTACTGTCGGTATCGAGACGAAGTACAAAATACTTTCCACGCTTTACCTTGCCGGTCTTAGCGTCGAGTATCGTGTACTTGTTATAAAGACCTTCTGGTTTGGACTTAGGTTTGGGCATTTGGGTTACCATTCCTTTCTTGGGTCGGTGAAACCAGGTGCGGGTTTCCAGCCAGGTGGGAACAGATCGAACTTCTTCTTAGGTGGCGTCCAAGGTTTGGCTAAGGAAGCTGGAGCTTGCCGGTCAGGAGTCTGTATACCATCCTTGAGAAGTTTAGCTTCGACGTCCTTCCTGAGCAGGAGAATAACTCTGGGGAGAGGTCCCCACGGAGTCGGTACGTCGTCACCGAAAGCAACTGACGTGTACTCCGCTTTGGGACCATTTCCTTCGCTGTGTTCGATGCTGTGGGTAGGCCACAGTGTCTCGAACGGCGTTCTGGAGATATCGATAACGGGTCTGGGCTGCTGATCAGGATCATAGCCCAGCTCCTTAATCATATCCATCAGTTCAGCAGGCGAGTTGAACTTGTAGGGATTACCGTCACTCACCGGATACCTCCCTCAACTCGGGCAGGCGAGATAATTGTCCCACCTTTGTGTGTTGTGTGGCCGTGCCAGTGTTCCATAGCAGCACCGATGCGACGCTGTTCAGCCATCTTGCGTTCGTTGGTCTCGCAGGCGTTCCACCCAACGTTGAAACCAATAACGAAGAAGACTATTGCAGCGACAATGACAGCGATGATCAGACAGATGGTGAGTGTGCTCATGATTGAACTCCTTCCTCAGGAATGGTTGCAGCTGTGCTATGATTCAGAATGGCATACATAGGCAGACCAATTTGACCGAACTCAGCTATCAATGTGTCAGTGTCATGTTGGATTTTAGCCCGAGTTAGCTGGGACACGAATCTGACGAAACTGAGTTTATGACGAAGTCTCCGCAAATATGCAGCACGACCAGATAGATCGGCATACGTCTTGAGAGAACAGCCAGTACTCTCAACCAATCCACAGAGCGCCGGGTTGCAAATTTCATTGACGATACGTCCTTCATCAGATAAGTCGTATTCCACTTCTTCTACCACCGACGGATGATGAAACTCTAGATCGATCAAATACTTCATAGTAGTGAACGAACCGTTTTCATCCTGGTCCCACGGAATAGTAGGAAGCTGGGTGTCGATAATCCCAACCCTGACTACATAAATGGGATGCGATTCGCGTCCGAATTTATGAACAGTAACACCATAACGTGCGTCTTTGGCACCCGGTATTCCGCCAGTTACGAAATGCAAAGTCCATTCGTAGGACGCACCGGTTTTCTCGACACGTTTTATCAGATCTCCAAACCTGAGACGACATATTCGCTCGATGGTTGGAGATGTAGATGTTCCACACACGAATCCGAACGAGAACAAGTGCTTTGCAATATCAAAACACCTGTCGAGCGTGCTGAGCTCCTGATTTATGTCCCGGACGATACCGAGACATTTCTCAGATGTAAGCTTGTTAATCCCTTCTTGACCAATTTCTTGTTTGGTTTCGCGTTCTATCGTTCCCATTAGATTTATAATGTCATTCATGGTTGAGCTCCTTTCGTTATTGACTCCTGACTGTACTCCGATAACGTCTTAAGAGCAACGTCGTTGATGGTGTAGCTCAAGTAGTTGGCGATTTCGCGGTAGACGACACCGAACTTTATGATCGTGTCTTCTAACCTCTTATCGTGCTCAGACAGTTTCAGGCCGAGGTTAACCAACCCGTACTGACCAGGCTTAACATCTTCGAGACTACTGAACACCTGCGCAGGATCCTTCTCGAATTCACTTTCGCTAAGGTAGGTCTTGATGTGGTCAAGTTTCCCATCGGAGCCAGCCACCTTCGTGTCGTACTCAATGTAGTAGCTCCTGGGAGCCTTGGGATTGATATCATGATCGACGGTTGTTTCTGAAACCTGGATGTTGAAGATGTTCACCTCATGGAAGAGCTCGTAGTTCTCCAGATGAGTGATCGTAAGAACCCTGTCGTTCATTCCACCTTCTTTGATGCTCAGGGTGATGCCGAACTGTCCGTGGAGTTTGAAGTCGCGGATAGTGTCGATCAGCATTCCCATCCTGGTCATCTCAACTTTGGCGTCCTCAACGAACTTCTTCATGTTGCGGACGAAGGTGGAACAGATCTTCTCCATGCATTGAACTCTGGTCGTCTCGATGTTGCGAAGTAGATCGCGGGTCTCGACGATGAACGGGTCGTTAAACGGGCTAGACATTTGTAGCTCCTTTCGATTGATGTGTTATACGTTCAATGAATTCCTTCTGTTCGTCCGTAAACTCGCAGATAGAAGCGATAGATGGAAATGCATATCTGAGGAAGCTAGCAGCTACGGAGTTGCCGTAGTTTATCCCTCTCAGGAGCAGATCCACCCAGAACTTTCTGTGAGCTAAGGTTCCGGATTTTGGAGACCACTGACCAGGATCGTCTGTGAACTCGTCCGGAGTTATGAGCACGTCGCGGCGGCACAGGCCGTTATTTACGACTACCATGTAGTCTTTGACGGTATTGCCACGGTAGTGGTCCACGTACTGAGTGATTGAGCAACCACCTCTTGGTGCACCATCCACGGCAAAACTCATCCTTCTACGAGACCAGCAAGATGGTTTCTTGCGCGTGAACCCGGATAGAAGGCCAGGCTCAGAATAAGTCACAAGATCCTGTAGCTTAGGCGACTCGAACATGAGACGGAAGAACTTTAGAAGCTCCTCCCTGAACTTGACCTCGGACTTGTAGAAGCGAACGCGGTCCCTGAAGGTGACGCGTTTAGTCTTCTTTTCCTGCTGTTCCTGTTGCATCGGTAACCTCCGGCAGTTGTCGTGTGGCGAAGATCTCTGTACCTACCCTCTCCATGGAAGTCCAGGTCTCCTTGTACTTGGGACGTATGACGACCCTAGTGTAGCCGTTGGACCGGAGAAGCTTCTCAGTCTGAAGAAGCTCGTCTGTCGTGGCTGTTAGCGGACAGAACGAAGAGTACTCCCACTTGTAGAAGTTCTTCTCCAGAGGAGGGTCCATTGCCTTGTTAAACGAACTCATTCCGTAGATCACGAAGCCGATGATCACAGCTACTATGAGCGCAAGCATCGCGAATTCAAACCTGAACTCTTTCATGTCATTCCTCCTTTGATGTGTAGTCAGGAGCATACTGCAGGTCTAGCCAAGGGAAACGATCCCTTATCTTGACGATTTCTTCAACCGTCAATGCATTGACCTTGAGTGTGCTCACGACGTAATGCTCAGAATGTATAGGGAGCTGCTCGCCGTACAGCTTCTCTGCCAGATGGATTGCATCTATGATGGTGCACTCGTGTGAGAAGTAGTTTTTGCTATCCTCACCATCCGGATCACCCTCGTACCAATCATTCGAGCACAAAGTGTCAATAAGAGACTCGATATACACGATGAGTTCGAATCCAAGCGAAGTTGCTGAAACAGGTCGTTCGTGCACGATGCTCGCGAACTTACGCAGACCCTCAACATCTTGATCTGTGAATGTTCTAGGTGTTGGTTTCATTAGGTCTCCTTTCCTTTACCTTCTACCCAGAATGGTAGCGGCTATGGTCCATAGACCAACGATCACACCAATGATGAGTAATGTTTTCATTGATCATCCTCCTTCGACTTGGACTTTTCCTCAGGATAGTAGAATGCAGTCAGCAAACCATAAACGATCGCTGATGCAATACCTACGTTTAAGACTAATGCGAGTATAGACTTGATGTCCAGATACTGAGCTAGTGCAATTCCCAGTATAACCGGGAAACAGTAAGTGAAGAAGAATATCGTGCGGCCTTTTGCAGCCCTAGTCATGATGTGACCTCCTTAACTTTCTGTGAGTTGTTTGATATCCGTGACCAATCCAACAGACTCAACTGTCAGATAGTATTTCTGTCTGTTCCTGATGTCTCGGAAGAACTTGACCATCAAAGCTGTATTCACTTCCGAAGTTCTGAGATCCACAAGCTTGATGAACGTCTTCCTAGTCCTGCTTGTCCACAACGAACTGATGCGTTTGAACAAGTAGGCTGATGATTTGCTCATTGCCATGATCGGGTTCCCAGTCTTAGAGTACGTTGGTCTGAAACCATAGAACTCCAACTGCATTGCCAGATCTTTGCTGATGTTCTTGCGATCTCTGATAGAAGAAGTTGTTGGGTACGATAGATGTATGAACATATATCACCTCCGCTTTGTTTTGGTGATTTTCATGAGGAACTCGATGATGTCCTTAACTACCAGACTTGCGATAGCCTGGCCAGACTTCATCAGTTCATTTTCGAGATAGATGGATCTCCTACGGAAGCTTGGAGTACCTTCTATCTTAGGCAGCCGCCACTTTCGCAAGTTGCAGTAATAGCTGAAGCTGTTATTGAGTGACGTGATGAGTATACCTGGTAATTTGGTTCTATCAGAAGCAGGTCTTACGGTGATCACGTACGTATAGTCTGGGCTTTCCGTCTTGACGAAACGTGGTTCAGCCATCTTAAGTACAAAGTACTTCATATCTCCGATGAGGAGCTGAATCTTCTGATGATCGAAATCTTTGTCCTTTTCAAGTTTACCGAGTTTCTCGCAGATATTGAGGATATCATCGAGATTCTCAATGAGCATCTTCTCATTGCGTTTGAGAGCGTTCCTGAGCTTAACACTTTCTTTGAACGTAGGTAGAATCGAATCGTATTTGGGCATAATTAACCCTCCTTTTAAATCCCTATGAATTTACTTGGTCCCATCTCCTTGGTGGAGATGGGATCATCACACCGAAAGGAGTCTTTAGTATCAACATCCTGACAGTGGCAACTGTGTTGACGACTGAACCTGATTGTTAGAAGAGAAACCACTATGACCACAACTAGGACCACAGCGGCTGACACAAGTAGAGGTATCATTTGGTCTCCGATCCCATTAGCCAGTTATTGTTTTCCAACAGCTTCAGGTTGTGAGGACCGATTACCAATAACCTATTCGTATCAAGAAGATAACTAGTAACCGATCTGTCCAACTCCTGGATATTGTTCAGAGAGTACTTCTTGTCTCTGGACAGCATATCGCTTAGATGGACTCGCTCAACATTAGCTTTGTCGTATAAGAACAGACCGCAGATATGCCGAGCGCCGAACGGTTCCGTGTCCAGCACGAAAGTGTAGAAGATAGAAGGAAAGTCCTTCTTGATCATCTCCTCTACATCACAAGCCGGAGCACAGTCGAACTTGTGCTGTTTACCTTTGTCGAACTGGATAGTCCCGTCGGTATCGAACCTCGTTCTTCCAATATTCATCGACAGAAGTCGGATGTATTCAAAGAACTCTTTCTTGCCATTGAAGTACTGAACGAACAGTCTGTCGCTAGGAGAGACTGGACTACCTTTACGCAACAGCAAAGGTTCTACACGAGAGATGGTGCACATGCCCACTCTGAGGGGCTTTACTTCTTTGGTCGTCTCTTTGATGACTTCATCGAGCGGAGAATCCTTGATGATCTTGAGCAATGTTGAATCTTCGATGTTCTCTTTGAATGAAAAGAAGTCCATGGTTGGTTTCCTTTTGAGGTTTAGGTTTTAACGTACACTGCGTTTCTTTAGTAGTTCATCGAACTTTTTCAGAAACATTTTGTTGACTGCATCAGCGTCAGTCTGCAGATCAACGAGATAGTTTACTATCATCTCGTGGACCATGCAGATGTGCGTTAGATGTTGGTACAACTTAAGATTATCGTCGATCAAGTATAGTCTGTACACACCACGATCTTTAAACTTCACACGTGAATAGTTGACTTGGCGTCGACCATCATACTTGTATTTGACTGGAAGGAATTCCCTAATGCCAATACGTTCGAGCTTACCGTTGGGTGTGCGTACCAAGGAAGTGAATTGATACTGGGAATAAGCTCCGTAGTGAAATACTTCAAGACTCGGAATGTTCTTGATAGATTCGATAGATAACCATAACGGCTTTCCACCTTCTTCCCCAAGAATTCTCATATTGCTAGCCAGTATGAAGATCCGTTTAGCAATATCCACCTGCATCTTGTACAGCTTGCGCAGGAGTTTATTCTGCGTCTTGAGTTCGTCTGTACTCGCTTGACCCATCATCAAGAAACTAGATTCCTGATAAAGTTCCCTAAACTGACAGCAGCAAAGCAGCATGTTGATCGATCTCTGAACTTTGAGCTTTAGGTTTTTGGCATACTTTAAGTTAGTCATTTGCGTGCTCCTTGTTAAACACAGACTTTCTTAGAAAGAATTCCCACCAAGAGGCGTACACTCTGACAGTCTGGTTGCCAATGTAGTGACGCTTCTGTTCCGACTTAGGGAGTCTCCAGAAATCATCGTCGTACGGACCAGGTACACTGATCTCACGATAACGTTCTCCGAAGATATAAATTATTAGCAGAGGGACGAGGACTATCGCTAGTCCTATTAAAACACCGATGACGAGATCAACATTTATCATTTCGCATACCTCCTTTACAGATAGGTTATTTCTCCCATCTCTAGCTCAAGGATGTACTCCTTGAGCATGAGAATGTGAGTGTGTTTCTTGAGACACTCCATATGCTCTTTGAGGTACTTGGCGAACTCCAACGCTTTGTCCTTATCGTCCCAGTAGCACACTCTCGGGTCCATCGTGTTGGTGAACCTGTACTCAAGACCAGTGCGAACTTCTCCGAGTGGACTGGAGTTGTCGCACTCGGTCTTGGTGCACAGTAGGAACGTGTAGAAACATGTTGCGTTCTTGTCACTAACTTCTATCTCAAGAGCAGGGGTGTATAGGGGAAGTCTGAGATGTTCCTTATCCAGGTGTTTGTGACCTGGAGCAAGTTGTGTCATCAGACGGACGTCAGGAACGACGATGTCTTTGATGTCCTCTTTTGCGCGGTCCAGACACTGTTGATCGAGTTCAATGCTCTTAGGTGTTTTCATCTTGTTTCTTCAGTATGTAGATTATAACGAGGAGGACAATGATGATAGCTACGTCACCACCAACGAACCACCAGAAGTACTGTTTAGGAAGTACCTGTGATGCTACAACTCCAATTGCAATGGGCAAGATGTATCGACAAGTGAACAATACGGGCTTCATTAGAAATTTCATTGTCGAACTCCTTTCTTAGGATTTAAGTGGTAGATCACTACTGTGTAGAACCTCAAGTGCTTCCAGAAGGTTTAATTCCGGGTCAGTATCCGGTCGATTCATCAATTCTCTTACCTTTCGCCACCGTTCATCACTTTCCCTCTGCATTGTCAGCAATTGCGTCTTATCGCAGAAACGACCGCGTATGTGATGATGAATTGGTGTCATTAGCAGAAATTGATCATCGTACTTTTCAACAATAAAACCAGATGGTAGAGGGTGTCTACATTCAGGAAACCCAGCAGCAAGTTCTAAATTCATCCCTCTATATGGCTGAAGTTGATCAATGAGTTCTTCGACTTTCATTGTAAAATGACTCCTTTCACTTAAGTAATTTATATCCCAACCGTGTATGAAAATATGTTAGGTGAGATGAATCAACCTCGCGCTTATTCAAATTGTCAAACGGGTATACGTATTACTGATGCTGGTGACCGTAGTGGTGGGATGTACGTAGCAACTAAAGATCCATATCTGTCGAATAAATTTTACGGACCACACTGGCTCTCCATCTCAAAAATAAATAACCCAATCTCTCAGCCCCTTGCAGGGCTGAGAGGATTCAATAACGTTCATCACGAGACTATCAATTTATCAATTTTTAGCAACTTTAAATCTTCCATATACACACGAGCTGCATTCTGATAATTGGCCCACATGTTGAGATGCTGCTGCATACTCAGTCTACGAACCACCGGAGGAGCTTTAGAAAAGTTCTCTATGAGCAGGTGATTGTAATTTTCAAGCGCATAGAAACAAGGAACATAGTCCAGGAACAAACATTCACCAACCTGCTCATTTCCAGAGAATTCGACGATTAACTGGTAGGCTTTCCTAGGTTTCGCTTTAGAATTGTGTTTGATGAATGTGAGCTCCCGTACCCGGAAGGTAAACTTGTTACTCGTAACTACGATTTGATGAACTTCGCGACGCATATCGTCGTTGTACCACTTGTCCATTCGTTCTTCTGCCGCAGTATCTCTGTTGAAGATATCGGCAGGGGCTTTAGACTTGCGAGCTTTGTCTATGTAACCCTTTAAAGTATGACCAATCGATTTGTCAATCGAAATCAGTTCTTTTCGTCTCTTACGAAGGGCTGCAAATGTTGGTACATCTGGAATATTCCTAGTTTTCGATGACATACTGTTCCTCCTTGACTTATTAAGTAAAGTATATGTGAATGTCATGATTTAAAATATTAATTCGGATCCTTGACCCCAGTGGGGGTCAAGGATCTTAGAAAGTTACTTTTCTTCTTTCTTCTTGTTCTCTTCTGCAAGAGCAGCTATGACCGCCGCCTTGATGGCGTACACAGCGATCTCACGGATGAGGTTGAGGAGGATCGGTCCGACAGCTTTACCTATCTGGATCAAATACTCCTTCATGATCTCGTTGAACTTAGATGCTTTCTCTGAGCCAGACAAGTCAGTCTTCTCGAGGTCGGATGCGATCTCGATAGCCTTGTCACTAACTTCCTTGTCTTCAAGGATAGACGATTCATCAGTCTCCTTGTTGGCAACGACTCCGATCAACCTTGAGATAAGACTCTTGGTTTTGCTGGAGGAGAAGAGCTTCTTGAGCCAATTCCAGAATGCTTTCATGAGCGTTAATCCTCTAACTTGTATTGCTTCTGCACGTTACGATTGAGAATCTTCTGGACTCTGGCATCGAGGGCCGCACAGTAACATGCACCATTGACTTGTTTGAGACGGACGGCGATTATCCCAAGACCCTTGGCCATGGTAGTCAGCTGGTCTCTCAAATTCGACGCTCTGAAGTTAATCCCCTTAGAAGTGAGTTCTTTGAGTTTATCAGAGAGTTTGGCGCACTTGTCCAGATCGCTCTGAATGGTGCTTTGACTACGAAGCCAGTCCTTGTACAGATTGTAAGTCGTATTGCAAACAACCGCACACTGATCAGCATACTCAGCAGCACTTGTCCAGCCACCAGCCTTCAAAGTGTCACACTTCTCTAGGAAGCCTTCGTCCACTTTAGACAACTGCAGACCATCATCAAACGAGAACGTGTACTTCATTCCGAACGGCACAAGAAGGTCTGAACCTGCTCCAGTTGATGTAGTAACTGTTCCCCAGATATCGCCGAACATGGCGTCAAAGCTATCTTTACCAGTTCCCTGCTCGAGCTCCTTGATGTACTTCTCAGCAGCTGTCACGGTATTGGTCATGTTCTTGATGTAACTAGCGATCGGACCCTGAGATCCGCTCATATGACCTGCGTTCTTGTACATGGCAAGAACACACTTCTTGGTGAGTAGACCAGGCATCTGTTCATCCAGAAGCTTCTTGAGTTCTTCAGGTTCAGCATCCTTGACAGAATCCTTCAGAGCTTTTGATTTGGACGTATCGTCTTCAACCTTCTTGGATGTTCCAGAGAAGAAGCTCTTGATCCAATCCCAGATCTTCTTGAAGAAAGCTTTGATCTTTTCCCACGCTTCTCCGATCAACCCCTCAAGACCAGCGGTCGCCTGTTTCGGTGTAAAGGCTTCTAGACCAAGTACAGCCGATAAGCTACCGTCGACATTCAGCACCTCTACAGCCTTAGGATCCGACGAGATAGCATTCAATGCATGAACACAGTTGTCGTAGCACTGCAACAGTTCAGCGCATTCGCCACACATATCGTTGAAATCCACGATGCTATCGTGAAGTTCCCGAGCAGTATCAAGGATGTCTTGAGGAACGACAGAAGACGATTCTTTTTCAAGACTGAATTTAAAAGCCATAAGTTTGTAGGGGGGGGGGTAAAATTCCCCAACCCCTCCTCCAGTTTTGTTGTTAGATTTATGAAGCCTTCGGTTTACGCAAGCTAGACGACAGATTCTCAGTTTCGAGCCCCATCTCTTCCTGCTTCTTCTTAA